>Ga0247727_10002659_pt1 | contig 40505 bp, 38 predicted proteins | sample WisWelCaveWW1625_FD_202498 | JGI IMG/M metagenome (GOLD analysis project Ga0247727, IMG submission 202498) | Biofilm microbial communities from Wishing Well Cave, Virginia, United States - WW16-25 | ecosystem: Environmental > Aquatic > Deep subsurface > Groundwater > Cave microbial mat | place... | reverse complement strand
GTCCTCCCGTGGGACGAGGGGCTGGAGGCAGTCAGAGCTGCCCCATCGCTGATGGGCGGTATTGTAATTGTCCGCCTGAGTAAGTCAACGAGAGCCTGGGTGCTAACCGGAAAGGTATTGTCTGATATTTTAGATTGACACCGGCGTTATGGGGGGGGGTATAAAGCGGCGTCTCTCTGCCGTGAGGTGCTCCTGATGCCCCCTCTTCGTCGCCTTTGCGTTCCCCTGTTGCTGCTGGCCATCGCTGCTACGCTGCTGATCAACACGAGCCATCACCGAGTCGCCGCTCAACAAGAATCACAAGCGCAAAAGCTGTGGGGAATCTTCTGGACGGCCGAGTCCGGGTTCACCTCCACGTTGGAGATGAAGAATAACCTCGCCGAAGATCCCCTTCGTGTGGGCATTTCCCTCTACTTTGCGAATGGGGAGGAGTACGCCCTTGACCCCGTGCAGCTCGGCCCGCGCCAAACCACTTCAATTGATCTGAATCGCATCATTGCCTCGCTGCCTAACTCAGTCGCTGGCCGAGCGGGCAAGGAAGGCACACTCGAAGTTGAGTTTGAAGCGCCCACCCCGTCAGCCCTGATGGGAAGCGTCAGTGTGAGAAACGAGGAATGGGGCAGCGCGTGGAATTTCTTTCTCTATCCGCGAAATGCCGAGGCAACAGCGGCGGCCCTTCGCGGTGTCTTCTGGTTCAACGATAAAGAGACCGACGGCTTCGTTGCACTTCAAAACATTTCAGCAGAACTCATCCAACTGAATCCGCGCTTTTAGGTGCGCGGGCAATCCTACCCCTTGCCGTCCGTCGCCCTGCGCCCCGACCAAGGCCTGAAGCTGGATCTGCGCAAGGAATTGAAGGCGTTGGGCCTCGATGGCGCAGAGGCGGGCGGGCTTGAACTTTCCTACGAGGGGCCGGGAGATGCGCTCAAAGCACACGGAGTGCTCTTTGACAAGAAGGGGTTTTCTGCGGAGATTGACTTTACGCGGTACGCCAGATGGGATGAAAGTCAGGCGCTGACGCTGCGTACCCCGCGCTTTGCGGTTGGCAAGGCTGACCCACAGCTTGGGTTGCCCGCGCCCACGGTGTTTGAACCAACTGTGGCGCTGCACAATTTCAATTCGAGGCCGTTGGAAGTAGCTCTTGTCGCGGGGTACACCCAGGGGGACATCCCGCAGGAAGTGACCATTCCGGTAGTGCTGCCCGCAGGCGACACACGGGTCGTCTCCCTGCATCCTTACTTGAGGGACGCCATTCCGGCGAATGTTTCGTGGGCCAGTCTGGAGGTGCGCTATACGGATAATCACACTGGCTTGGCGGCGACGATGGTCAGCGTGAGCCAGGATGGAGAGCACAGCATCCGCAGCGTCCTGAACTGGGTGGACGGGAGCACCCGGGAAGGCTGGTATTGGCGCGTGGACACGGACAACAACACGCTAATCAACACCCTGAATACGGACACGGAGGAAGCGCGCCTGGCAATTTCCTTGGACTACTACGTGGGGGGGGTGAAGCATACCTATCAATTGCCCGAGCAGCTTCTGCCGCCGCGCTCGACTGCTGCCGTGGATATCGGTCAACTCGTGGCGAGTGGCCGGCCGGATGTGAACGGAAATGTCCTTCCCGCCGAAGGAGCGATCGGCGGCTATCAGGTGCGTAAAGTCGGTCCGCGCATCCACACCACGGTCACCACGGAAGCCCTGGTTTTCAACCGCCGCACAAAAAACTACTTGACCTTCTACAATACCTGTTGCGGTTACGACAAGACGCGGCTCATCCCATCGCTTTTCATCGGGCCGGTGGGACCCATCGGGATTGCCGCCGTGGAGGGACACGACTACTGCAGCCAGCAGTGGGTGGAGCTCACCTTCAGCTCCCAGTTTGGAAGCACGCCGACTTCGGTGGCGACGGTTGGTGCCACAAATGGAAATATTACAGGGGTTGCGCCGGGTACGGCGGCCATCAACACCCTGCTTAATTATCCCAAGCAAAAGACGGTCGATACCTGCATCACGGGTAACATAAATTAAAACCGCGAAACTAAGGTTATCAGGATCGACAGCATCACTCCCGATCACGGACTGAGAGGAACGACAGTTAATGTGGTCATCTTGGGCCGGGGATTCGGAACAAATCCAACCGTCCAGACTTCCCCGGACATCGCTGTGACGATAACTTCCAAGACCGATACCAGAATCGAGGCCGGTTTCACGATAGCACCGGCGGCTCCTGCAGGGCCTCGACTGGTGAGAGTCGTCTTACCAGCGGGCCCCGATGTCCTGTCGCTTCCGAGTAATTTCGTCACCTTCGTGGTGGAAGTTCCCACCGTGACGAGCATTACTCCATCACGGGGCCTGATCGGGAGCACAACCGCGGTCACAATCAACGGCAGCGTATTTGGAACGAACCCGACGGTTCAGGCCGGCAGCGGGATTACCGTGAATATCAACTCCGCCAGCAATACCCAAATCAGTGCCAATTTTGTGGTCGCAAGCAACGCTCCCACCGGAAACCACAACGTGACCGTCACTGCAGGCGGCCAAACGAGCAACAGCGTCAACTTCTTCGTGCAGGTGCCAACTAGCCTTGCAAGGCTAAACCACCCTGGTGCACCAGGAGGGGTGGGGCCATTGGTTGTAATCGATCCGTCCGGGAATGTTGTGACTCTCAACGGCACAGTAAAAGCAACAAACATGTGCGGCGTTTATCGGAACGTTGCCTACGACTTGGTTGATCAACAAGGCCAGCATATCGACGGAACCTATACGCTGACTGAGAGTTTTACCGACTACCAGGGTTCCTTTCCTCCTGGACCTCAGACCCAATCTTTTTCTTTTACACCAGGAGCTTTGTTGACGGACATTCACTTTCTGGGGTTCCCGGCACCCCAATGCTTGGGTTCTAACCAGAATGAAACTTTCCGTCAGCGCTTTACCATCACTGCAGGGCAGGGTACTTATTTGCTGACTACGGTTGTGCGGGTAACCATTGGGCGTTTCTCGGGAACCTATAGGGCGGATGTAGTCATCGAAACACCATAAGAGCTGGAGGAGGTAACATGTGTCAGTGCTCAAGCTTGGCTGTTCTCATTCTCATGCAAATACTGATCATCGGAGTTGTCCAAGAGCAGCCTAAAGGATCTGGCAAGCCCTACGACCGCGGTCCAATGAGGATTGAGCAAAAGAGCCTAACGGAGGGTTTAGCTGACGTGCTGCGCGCAGCACGCAAGCCCGGAGGGATAGCAAGGATTCATAAGAGAGGCTCCGTGGAAAGAAAACTGACAACTCTTGTCAACGACCCGGTGAGAATTGCCGCTGCCCTAGACACGCTTATCAGCACTGAACCCGAATACAAATGGGTTCTGGAAAACGGCGTCGTTAACATCCTTCCGAAAAAGGAGCTCCCGAGCTTGCTATCTGTTCAGGTAAGAATATTCGAAGCCAAAAATACTGCGTCAATGCACGACCTTGTTGCAAAACTACTTGCTTCGCCAGAGGTCAAAAAGGCGCAAGTGGAATTCCACCTTGAGGCAAACCCCCTCCGGTTTGGATTTGACCGGCTGAATCATCCAAGTACCGAGTCTACCGAAGAAAAACGAACTCTCGATGTGCAGTGCCGTAATTGCACGGTTCGGGAGGTGCTGAACCGTATCGTCCGTGCTCATGGTTTTGCTGTCTGGGCGTACGATGAGTATGAGCTTCAGGAAACGAAGCGCTTTCAAATCGGCATTGTCTCTCAGTAGGACTAAGTGGCAGCAACTGCGACAACGGAAGCCAGAATTTCCTGCCCGAGATTAACCACTGGCATCTGAGGTTCTAGTGAGAATGAGCAGGGTTGCAAGGATGCTCTTGGGGACATTGGTATTTTGTGCCGTTCTGGTTTGTGCGGCCGAGGCGGCGCGTATCTATCTTCTACGGGAACAGCCCGAACCTTGGTTGGGCCCATTGGTCGATGTTGGCGAGGATTAGTCGCCGGGCTTGGCAGGTGGCGGCGGAGAAGGGGCTGATGGCCGCGTGGATGGCGGGGGCTGGGCTTCGGAGACGGCGGACGTGTGGTTGTGGACGATGACCCAGCGGCCTGCGCGCTTTTCGAGGACCAGAGTGGTGTGGCCACGGGCGCTGACCGGCTGATTTTCGACCGTGGCGACAAAGTCCCACTGATAGTCGGCCCAGGCGAGATTACCGCGGGTGGCGATGAGCGTGTTGCGGCGATCCAGGCGTCCGCTTTGCATGCGTGCGCGCTGGGCCTGGTAGGCTTTCAGATAAGCGGCCCAGCCGATGAGCGGAGGCTCCCAGGCGCCGCTGACCACGGTGACGTCGTCGGCGAAATACTTGTGCAGCATCTCAGTGTCGCCCACCTGCCAGACGGCCAGCATTTCGGAAATGAGCATGTCGATCTGGTCGCCCTCCGGACTCTTCGCGAGCGGGGCCGGGCGCTCAGACGCCTTGACGCCTTTTTTCTTCTGCGCGGCAGCGGGCCCGGCGGCCAACGCCGTGAGCAGAAACACCACAAGCAGCACGCTTCCTCTCGGCTTCATCGCATCCCCCCGGAAAAAGTTTCTGCGGCGAGCATAGCAAAAATTTCGCTCGCCTCGCACAGCATCGAGCAACAAAGTTTCCATCCATAGAGGAGTGGCGCTTCTGCTTGGGGTGTAGGGACACACCATGGTGTGCCCCCACAGCGGCAATCCTCAAGGCGTTACGCTGCGGGCAAGGCGGAAGCCGTAGTCGGCGTATTTGAATTCGGGAGGAATCGAGGAGCGAGCGGCACAGCGGGAAACTTTGATGTGGTGCCGCCAGGAGCCGCCGCGCGAGGCGCGACGCGCACCATCGGCAGGACCCTGAGGGTTGCGGTCGGGTGAATGGGCGTAGTAGTGAGCGTCGTACCAGTCGGCACACCATTCGTGGACGTTGTCGCACAGGTTGAAGAGGCCGTAGTCGTTGGGCGCGTAGAGAGCAACACGCTCCGGGCCGGTGAGCCAACGCGAGGCGTAGTCGGGCGGCGATTCGGGCGGAGCGTCGCCCCAGGGATAGGCCGCGCCCTCGACACCGCCGCGGGCGGCGCGTTCCCATTCGGCTTCGGTGGGGAGACGATAGCGACGGTTGGCGAGCTGCGAGAGCCAGGAGCAATAGGCTGCGGCGTCGTGCCAGGAAACAGCGACAACAGGCTGCTGGGGATGGTTGAAGAGCGGGTCGTCCCAGTGAAGAGGCGGCTTGATCCCGCCATGAGGACCTTTCGCCTCACGCTCCGCTTCAAGAAACCGTGCGTACTCCGCATTTGTCACTTGCGTTGCCGCCAGGTCAAAGGCATCCACCCAGACGCGGTGCGCGGGACGCTCGTCGTCGCGGCAGGAGTCGTCGCCCATCAGAAACCAGCCGGCGGCGATGCGGATCATCGTCGGTTCGATCCAATGCATGGCAGTAGCGTGGGTGACCATACGCCCCTACCGCAATGGAGTGGCGCGGGACTGGCTGAGGAGGTTGAGGAAGAGGCGGTAGCCGCCGGGGACACCCTCGGGAAGTTGCCGGAAGAAGGAGAGGCCGGTGTAGATGTACACGCCTTTGCCCGTGCGGGCGAAGGCGATGGCGCCGACGGTGTCCGAAGATTCTCCGGGGTCGCGCATGGCCAATGGGAACTGGTATTCGGGCGCGTACTGTCCCCAGAAATAGAGACCGCGCTCCTGCACCCACCCGTCGAAGTCGGCGGGAGAAATTTTGTTAGGGAAATTCAGCACCGGGCTTTGCGGCAGGAGGAAATTCACCGGCGAGGTTTCGTCGGTGATGCGAATGGTGGGCTGGCCGATGGAGGCGGGAAAGGGCGTGGGCTTGAGGCGGTTGAAGTCGTCGTCGCGCTGATATTGGACAACGAGCGTGCCGCCGGTCGCGGCATAGTCGAGCAGGCGGCGGTTGGCGCGGGCGAGGTCGGCGCGAAGCTCGTACGCGCGGATGCCGATGGCAATGGCGTCAAATTTTCTCAGATCGCCGAAGGCCAATTGCACGGGGCCGAGCAGCTCAACTTCGACGCCGACTTGGCGAAGCAAATCAGGAAGGGGGTCGTTTTCCGCGGCGATGTAGCCGACGCGCAATCCGCGCGGGACGTTCAGATCGAAAGCGCGAACTGTGGCACGGGCAGGCTCGGACCAAAGCTCGGTCGGGAGAGTGGGCAGCGGCTCGAGCGAGGTGCGGAATTTTTCGCCGTTCACGCTGGCCCAAGCGTTCAGCTCGTATTTCCCTGCCGCGAGCCGGGTCGGGGGCGTGACGATAAAACGAACGAGCTGGTCGCCCGGGCCGGCAAAATCAAGTGGCGCGGGAGCTTGAACTCGCCAGCCGGCGGGGAGGTCGAGGCCGCTGGTGACCTTGACGGCACCCGCGGCGTAGGAGCGTACGCGAGCGAGAAGTTCCATCGGCTTGGCAGGGTGTCCCACGGGCACGATGAACTGTCGCGGCTCAAGCGACATTGTCACCGCAGGAACAAGGCGAAGGGGAAGCGTTTCGACGCTCGTTGAGGTGGCGCGCATCGCGATGACCGGCGCTTCGGCGTCGAAGGAATAGCCTTCGACAGTCGCGCGGACTTTTGCTTTAACCAGCGGGGGCGGCCAGGGATACATCCAGGCGTTGGGGTCGGTGGGCGGCTGGGCGTCTGCGGGAACGCGAATGGTGAAGCGCACGCCGTTGGCGTCGGCTTCTTCTTTGGCGATGCTCCAGCCTTCCGGCAGTACAAGCGTTGGCTTTTCGAGTTGCGGGAGTGCATCAGCGCGACGCTGCATCTCCACGCGCACCGTAATGCTCTCACCCGCGACAATCTCGCTGCGGTCAGCGCGCGCGGAAATCTCCAGCGCAGCAGCACTGGCCAGAGCGCTGCTGATGCGTTCCTGGACGAGATCGAGCTCCCAGCGCACCTCCGGAGGAAATCCCGCCGCTTCGGCAGACACGCGAATCCTGGCACCGGCGATCGCGCGGCCCGCAGCCGCCAGTGACCGCTGTGCGTCGGGCCAGTCGAGCGTCTCCGCAGATTTCTGCGCGGAGACCAGGGTCGCGGCTGTTTCGCTGAGGGAAGGTTCCAGCAACAGTCTCGCCGCCGGGAATTGCTCACCAAGAGCCACCAGCGGCGACGCGAGGGCTTTTGCGTCGGGTGCGGGCCTGCTCACACCCGCAAGAAATAACGAACGGCGGAAAAAGGGCGAACCGAGAAATCCAGCCACGCCCTGCGTGCGGTGGTTGGCGAAACCCTGTCGGCCGATGAAGCCGTAACTTTCACCCCAAATCGGAGAAATGTCTGCGGTCGGGATGCGGAATGCGGCTGCTTCTTCATTCCGAGCGAGGCGGACCAGGTGCGCGCGCCACGGCTTCGCTCCGCCGGCCAATTGCTCGGGAAATGCGTTTGGGTCAGCGGCTGCTTCGACGGCGCGCGGCGTGAGCAGGCCCGCTGACTGATGATGTCCGTGCCCTGTGCGCACGCCGGCCCAGTGATTCACGACGATGTGTGGACGAAACGTGCGGATCACCCGCACGATGTCGCTCAACGCCGCATCGCCCCAAATGCGCAGGGTTTCGTCGGTGGTTTTTGAGTAGCCGAAGTCGGGGGCGCGGGTGAAGAAGAGGCGAGTGCCATAAATTCGCGTGGCCGCTTCGAGCTCGGCGGTGCGCAGGAGGCCGAGCTGCGGAGCCATCTCGGGGCCGAGGGCGTTTTGTCCGCCTTCGCCGCGGGTGATGGCGAGCAACGCGACGTCGGCGCCCAGCCCGCGGGCGAGATAAGTGAGCACGCCGGAGGCTTCGTCGTCGGGATGCGCGGTGATATAGAGGATGCGCGTGGTGACGCGCGCGCGCTGAATGGCTTCGAGCACCGCCGGAAGGCACGAACCAGTGCAGAGCGTGGAGTCGGCTCGCACCGTGCCTGGTCCGGGCGCCTGCGCGGCAAGCGGCAGCGCGCAAGCAAGAAATACGGACAGCGTCAACAGAAGTGAAATCAGAAACTGGAAACTAGAAACTCCCTCCACAAAGATCGAGCTTCGAGTTTCAAATTTCGAGTTTTGCCGATTCCTCATCTATGTGTATCCGTGTGCATCCGTGATCTCATCCCGCCTTCGCGAACGGCCATTCGTGTAAGTGCTTCGCGCGCAGCAGAAACACAGCCGTGCCCAATACCATGACCAGCGCGCCCGTGAGAGCAAACTTCCATCCGGTTGAGATGAAAATGGCCAGCCATCCGGCACCGGCAATGATCACCGGCACAGGGTACAACGGCATTTTGTATGGAAATCGGTCGGAGGGCCAGCGCCGACGCAACACCATGAGCCCCACAGCGCCGCCGACAAACTGCACCAGGATGCGCATGGCCAGGATGGCACTGATGACATCGCGGAGACGGAAGAGCATGGCAAAAACGAGCGCGGCCGCGCCCAACGCGACGAGCGAGACGTGCGGGAAGTGTTTTGTCGGATGGACACGGCCAAAGATGGAGAAAAACGTGCCGTCCACGGCGGCAGCGTAGGGGATGCGCGAATAGCCCAGGGTGAGCGAAAAAAGTGAGCCGAAGGCGATCCACAGAATCATGGCCGTGGCAAATTTGGCGGCGCCCGTACCGTAGAGCCGCTCAACGAAGGTGCTGACGACGAAGCTCGACTTTTCGATTTCCTGCCACGGAATGACGCCGAGGATGCTCGACTGCATGGCCAGATAGAGCACGGCGATTCCGATAATCGAAATGAAAATGCTGCGGGGAACGTTGCGCTCAGGGTTTTGGATTTCGGCGCCGAGGTGGCAGACATTGTAATAGCCGAGATAGGTGTAAATCGTGCGGACGGTGGCGGCGCCGAGGCCGGCAAAAAAGACCCACGACCAGCTCCACGCGCCTTCGGGATAGGTGAAGACTAGATCGGCGTTGAAGTGGGAGGCGCCGCCCCAGATGAGCCAGAGCATGGTGGCAATCACGCCCACCCAAATCAGCATCGAGATTCTCCCAATGGTGGTGATCCGCCGGTACAACAAGAACACCAGAAAAATGATCAGCCCACCGCGCACGGCGCGATCGGTCACCGCGTTGAGTGGCACGAGATAGCTGAGGTACTGCGCGAAGCCGATGGCCGCAGAGGCCATCACCAGCGGGGCTTGGAACATCGTCTGCCAGATGAAGAGGAACGACATCAGGCGTCCCCAGCGCCCGGGGCCGTAGGCCTCGCGGAGAAAAACGTAACTGCCGCCGGCCAGCGGCATGGCCGCGCCCAACTCGGCCCAGATGCAGCCGTCAATCAACGAGAGCGCGGCGCCGGCCACCCAGGCGAGCATGGCCTGCGGCCCGCCCATGTCCTGCACGACGAGCGGGACGACAATGAAGGGGCCGATGCCCACCATATCAATCATATTCAGCGCGGTGGCCTCCTTGAGGCCGAGGCCGCGGACGAGCGCGGGATTGGAGGGTGATACCATGGTGTCCCGTTTAGATGCAGGCGTAGGGGAACGATATATCGTGCCCCTATAAAACGAATCTGAGAGGATAACAGATGCGAGCGGGCTGGCCCGCGGCAAAAATGTTCCGCAGCGAAACGAAGCACGGTGGGCCACTTTCTTCTAGACACACTGCGCGCGCTTTTCTAGAATGTGCCGACGACGCGTCCGGTTGAATGGTTTTCCATCGAACCACCGGCTTCAAGGAGACCTAAAATGCGCAAGAGTCGAACTTTTCTCTCAGCTGTCGCCATGCTGCTTGGCGCGGCCCTGCTGCCCCTGGCGGCGCAAGGACAAACCCAATCGGCCCCGCGCAAGAAGCGCGTGGCGGTGATCGACTTCGAGTACGGCACGGTGCGCAGCGGGGTGCAGAGCCTGTTTGGCACCGACGTGGACGTCGGCCGCGGCATCTGCGACCTGCTGGTGAAACGGCTGGTGCAGGACGGCAGCTATACGGTGGTCGAGCGGCGGATGATTGACAAGATTCTGGCGGAACAGAATTTCTCGACCAGCGACCGGGCCAACCCAGCCTCGGCGGCGCAGATCGGGAAAATCCTCGGTCTGGACGCGATTATCGTCGGCAGCATCACGCAGTTTGGCGCGGAGACCAAGGACACCAAGATCGGCGGCGGCGGCGGCGGATGGGGCGGGTTCGGCGTCGGCGGGTTCGGCCGGAAAAAGACGAAGGCGATCGTCACGCTGGATGCGCGCATGATTGACGTGGATACGGCCGAGATTCTGGCGGTGGCCGACGGCAAGGGCGAATCGAAGCGCGAGAGCACCTCGCTGCTCGGCGGCGGCGGGAGCTGGCGCGGCTGGGGCGCGGGCGGGGTGGATTTTTCCTCAAGCGATTTCGAAGAGACAATCCTCGGCGAAGCGATCAAGGGAGCCGTGGACCAAATGTCTGCGGGCGTAATCGGGGCGAAGGAAAAGCTGCAGGTCCGCACGGTGATCGTCGAAGGACTCATTGCCGCGATCGATCCGGGCATCGTGGTGCTGAACGTGGGCAGCAAGTCTGGGCTGAAGGTGGGGGACCAGCTTTCGGTGGAGCGGGTGGCGCGGGAAATTAAAGACCCGGCCAGCGGACAGGTGATCCGCTGGATGACCAGCAAGATCGGCATCATCGAAGTGACGGAAGTGGATGCCGGGTCGGCGGTGGCGAAGATTGTCTCCGGCGCCGGCTTCAAGGTGGGAGACCTGGCAAAGACGGCGACGCAGTAGGCTAACGCCAGCGTCCCGAGAAGCGCGGGCCCGTCGTCGGGAAAAGCCCGATGTGCCGTGCGCGGCCGCGGCTGAAGAAGAAAAACGGCGCGCCAAAGCTCGACGTATTGCCCACGACGAAGAACGAGCGGTTTCCAACGCGCCCAAAGCCAATCGGTGCGAATAGCGGCTGGGCGGAGCCGCCCACCGGAGCAAACTGCGAGCCACCAAAGCGCGAAGTCCCCAGCGAATACCCAAACCTGCCATAGCCTGCATAGCCGCCGTAGCCCGCATAACCATAGGGAAGCACTTCTACGGGACGCGCCGCGCCGGCGTTTGGCTTGTTCTTTCCCGTGAGGACGTCCACGTCGGCCAGGTCGAGCGGATGGCCGAGCTTGGGCGCGGGCTTGGCCTGCGGGGAGGTTGTCGCAGGAGATTGCTCTTCAGTGCGCGGGGCAGGCTGCTGCTTTTCCTGCGCCGGGGTCAGCGATACGGCCAGGACAAGCATCAATGGCAGAGCAATGGTCGTCGCCGTAGTTCGTCTCATGGCCAGCACCTCCTGCAATTCGTCCCATTCTACCGCATTGCACGACCATCGGCGCGACTTCGCAAGGTGTAGGGACGTATGGCCATACGCCCCTACAGCGGCTACTATCCAATCATGACCAGGCTAGGCGTGGCGATTACGGCGGCGACGATCACGGTGCTTGTGGCGGAGTTTCTGCGCGCGCGGAAGCGTCCACTGCCGGCGCACGGGTGGCTGGGGCTAGTGGCGCTGGCCGGCGCCGAGTACCTGATGTTCCGCGGCGTCGAGCCGGTAGCAACCTACTTCACGCCGATTGCGTGGACCGCATACATCCTGATCGCCGACGCCGCGCTCTTTGCCTTGAGCGGGCGCTCGTGGTTGCGCGATCGGCCGGCGGCACTGGGACGCATGGCGCTGCTCTCGATTCCGCTGTGGCTGATCTTTGAAGCGTACAACCTGCGGCTGGCGAACTGGGCCTACGTCGGGCTGCCGGAAAATATTGCGCTGCGCTGGCTGGGGTACGGCTGGTCGTTTGCGACCATCACGCCGGCGATTCTGCTGACAGCAGAAGTGGTTGAAGCGCTGGGCTGGTTCCGCCGCGAGGAACCATCGCCGTGTTCGATGCGCATTTCGGCGTCGGGCGAACGCGCGATGATTGCGGCGGGTGCGGTGATGCTGGTGGTGCCGGTGGTGCTGCCGCAACGGATGGGCGCGTATCTATTCGGGCTGGTGTGGCTGGGGTTTATTTTTCTGCTCGACCCGCTGAACCGCCGCCGTGGGCTGCCGTCGTTGATGGGCGACTGGGCGGAAGGAAGGCACGCGCGGCTCTATGCGCTGCTGCTGGCGGGCTGGGTGTGCAGCTGGCTGTGGGAGTTCTGGAACTACTGGGCGACGGCGAAGTGGCTTTACATTTTTCCGATGTTCCAGAAGTGGAAGATTTTTGAGATGCCCGCGCCGGGCTTTCTGGGCTTTCTGCCGTTTGCGCTGGAGTGCTGGGTCATGTACGTTACCGCGGCTGCGCTGCTGGGCTGGCGTAGAGATCTGTGATGAAGTACAGACGAAACTCGGAATACGTCACTCGAAACTCGATCTGCTCCAGCCGAATTTCCATTTTCCAATTTCTCGTTTCGCTCTTCATTCTGCTGGCAGCCTGGCTGATTGCACCTCCCGCCACGCATGCCCGCGGGATCAACCTGCCTCCCGAGGCGACCGAAGGGCTGCGGCTGGTGTACAACGGCGAGCCGGACGCAGCGATCCCGCTCTTCCGCAAGCTGCAGGTCGAGCAACCGACCGATCCTCTGGGGTACCTGCTCGAAGGCGAAGCGCAGTGGTGGAAAATCTACTGCACGGCGCTCGAGATGCGTTACGGGTTTATCGGCGCTTGGCGACGTCCCAAGCAGCGCGAAGATGCAGCGTACTTTGCGCTGGCCGACAAAACGATTGCGTTGGCGGAAGCGCGTCTGAAGGAAAAACCTACGCCGGGAATGCACTTCTACGCGGGCATGGGACAGGCGCTGAAGGCGCGACTCAGTGCGTTGCGCGAAGAACGGATGGCGATTGCGCGCGCGGGCGTGCGCGGGCGCGAGCAGATGTTGCGCGCCGTCGCGCTGGACGCGAATTTCGACGACGCCTACATGGGCATCGGTCTTTATAACTACTACGTGGATACACTTTCGGGCCTCGCCAAGGTGTTGCGCTTCTTCATGGGCATTCCGGGGGGTGACAAAAAGGAAGGCGTTCGGCAGCTCGAACGCGCGATTGCGGCAAAAGAAATGGCGGAAGTGGAGGCGCGGTTCTACCTGGCGGTGAATTTGCGGGATCACGACCGACAGTACGCGCGCGCCGCCGAACTGCTCGAGCCGCTGGTCGCTGAGTACCCGCAGAATCCGCTCTTCCGGCTGCAACTCGGAAACATGTACGCCAAGCTGGGACGCAAAGAACAAGCCGCGGCGCAGTACCAGGCCGCGGAGCGACTCGCAGCCAACGGCAAGATCGCCGATGCGAGGTGCGCCACGCGAGTGCGCGAGGTGGCCAGCGCAGCGCTGAAGACACTTCCTTAGGAACGGAATTCTGAAATTGGAAAACAGAAATTGGCCCGGCACGTCGTATTGGGGATCGTCTCGAGTCTTGTCGTTTGGCTAGCGGGAGAGAGTCAGGCGGCCGCGCGAAGCGAGATAAGCCAGCGCGGTGCCGAGGACGAGGCCGATCACGTAGCCGTAGGGCAGGCCGAAAGCGACCAAGCCGACGAGCAGGACAATGGCGAAGTCAGCGGCTGAAGCGGCGAGGTCGCGTACGAGCTTGACCAGCGCGAGCGCTTCGAAGAACAAGATTACGCCCAGCACCGGCTTGGGGAACAATTCGATGACGGCGTGGAAGCCGTTGCTCAGAAAGAGCCCCAGCACGAGATAGAGCGTCCCTTCGATCACCACCGAGCCGCCGGTACGCCCACCGAAGGCGTAGTGTCCGGCAATCCCGCCCGAGCCGTGGCAGACCGGCACGCCGCCAAACCACGGCGCGACGAGGTTCATCAGCGAATAGGTGAGGCTGATTTTCGGCACGGTGACGCGCCGTTCGGGGAAAAGGTCTTCGGCCACCTGCCGCGTCGCCAGAATCGAGTTGCCGAGCGAAAGCGGAAGCTGCGGCAGTGCGAGAACGAGGAAGCCGGTGACGATGTCGGCCCACGTCGGCGTGTGCAGCTCGGGCAGGCGCAGGGCGAAGCTGCCTTGCAAACTCCCTGCGCTCAACTTGAAGGCCAGCGCGTAGAGAATTCCCAGCGCGATAATCAACGGCGCCGGCGGCACGCGGCGGTTTCCAAGAAGCAGCAGTGTGACGACAAACGCGGCGGCAGCGAGCACGTAGCCGGCGCGGCCGTCAGCGGGGACGTAGTCTTTGAGCGCGAGCGTCGCGAGCTGCAGGCCCAGGCCAAGCTGGATGCCGCGCACCACGGATTTGGGCACGGCGCGCGCCAGCCAGCCAATCAATCCAGTCACAGCAAGCACCAGCATCAACACACCAATCGCCAGCCCGCCGCCGTAGAGCACGTTCCCAGCGAGCTTCTGCGTGATGACGATGACGGCCATGGCCTTGAGCGGCTGCACTGGCATGGGCATGCCGTACACCACGCCGGTCAGCGCCTGCAAGCAGCCATAGACGATCAACACGCTGGCGGCGTCGAGCCCGGCCACCAGGATCATCCCCACCACCAAAGGGAACTCGGTGCCAATGTCTCCAAACGCGCCGGAGAGTTCGTTGCGGTCGAAGCGCACGCGGTTTTTCAGCCAGGCCAGCACGGGGAGAAGGAACCACAGATGCGCACCGATGTCCAGAGAGGTAGCGCGAATTCATCGTAGGGGCACGATCGATCGTGCCCCTACATGGCGGCACTGAAAGTTGCTGGCTGACGACTGAAAGCTAGGAGTGAGCAGCTTCTGCTTGTTCGTGGGCGTGATAAGAGGATCGAACCAGCGGGCCGGACTCGACGTGGCGGAAGCCCATCTGCTCGCCGAGCTGCTTGTACTCGGCGAATTCGTCGGGGTGGACAAAGCGCACGACGGGCAGATGCTCGCGGGTCGGCTGTAGATACTGACCGAGAGTGAGAATGTCGGTGTTCTGCGCGGCGAGCTCCTGCATGGTGGCCAGCACTTCGCCACGCGATTCGCCCAGGCCGAGCATCATGCCGGTCTTTGTTGGTAATGCGGGCGACATCTCTTTGCCGCGGCGGAGCAGCTCGAGCGACCGCTCGTACAGCGCCCCCTTGCGCACCTGGCGGTAAAGGCGCGGAACGGTTTCGGTGTTGTGGTTGAGCACGTCGGGGCGCGCGGCGACGACGGTTTCAAGCGCGGCCCAGTCGCCGCGGAAGTCGGGGATGAGTACTTCGACTTTGCAGCCGGGGACGCGCGCGCGGATGGCTTGGATGGTGCGTGCAAAAATGGCGGCGCCGCCGTCGGGCTGGTCGTCGCGGTTCACCGAGGTGACTACGGCATAGCGCAGGCCCATCTGCGCAACCGCTTCGGCGACACGCTCGGGCTCTTGCTCGTCGGGCGGGCCCACCGGCTTGCCTGACGGCACCGCGCAGAAGCCGCACGCCCGCGTGCAGATATTGCCCAGAATCATGAACGTGGCCGTGCGGTGCTCCCAGCACTCGCCCATGTTGGGGCAGCGCGCGCTCTCGCACACCGTGTGTAGGTCCAGCGTGCGCATGATCCGCTTCAGCTCTTGATAATTCTCCCCGCCGAAGAACCGCACTTTGAGCCAGTCAGGGCGCGGATGCAGATTCTCGTCCACGCCCGCGGGGAGCGCTGAGGCGTTCGAAAGGATTGGCAGTCGCAATGCCATTATGAAGAAACAACGGCAGTTTACGCCATTGAACTGTGTGTTACAAGTCCGTGAAGGAAGCTCTTTCTGGCGAGTGCCTAAGGGTTAGCTAGGTCATGAAGGTTGTGGAATCATGAACTGCGTGATATTGTTCTGCCAGGGGAGAACAGGCAGTAATTTGGCAGGAGTTTCCGAAGGAAGTAAGTAAGTTTAGAATAAATACGACCCGGCAGGGAAGCTGTGGCTGTTGCTACTGAGAAGCTAAGGCACCCACCAGTGGTTGAAGCGGTCTGTGAATTCCGCTTTGCTAAGGGTGTCTCTTACACGCTCGTACCGGGAGCGTTGGCGGAGCGCCTGCGGCGCCAATTCCCCAAACACGAAGTGCTACCTGCAGCATCCTTCATGGCTGCCATACCTGATGAGGTGCCGACTCCACCCGTCCCTCATCACCGCTTCAGAAGTGATTCGCCTAACGCCCTCATTCAGACCGGACCAAGATTGCTGACCGTGAATGTACTGCCAGTGTATCCAGGGTTTGAGGTGTTTCGCGAACTCATTCTGAATGTCCTCGAGCATTACCGCGTTGTCGCCAATCCAGGTGATCCGATTAGGGTTGGTCTACGCTATATCAACCTTCTTCGATCGACGCGAGAAAACAGAGGATTGAGTGACAATCTCAGATGCTCTTTTACCTATCCGGCAGAGCTGCCACAGCCACCGCGTGAGGTTGCAACCCGCCTACTCCTGGACTACGGGGACCGGGGCATCCTTGGCCTGTCAGTTGCTTATCCCTCTCGAATTGGCGAAGGAGGATTGGGAACCCTCTTGGACCTAGACTTCTTCTGGAACGGCCCCCCCGAATTCCCGTTAAACACTTTCCCCTCATGGCTTGAGGAAGCTCACGGTGCAGTTTACGCGGCGTTCACATCCACCGTTCGAGAAGAAGCGCTAAAAGCGCTTCGTGGAGAATGACGATGAGTGAATTAGCTCCCCACTCGAGCAGTAGGTTTTCCGATCCGTCAGTTGCAAGCGTAATTTTTGCGCCGCGGGCCCAAAACTATACCTTGGCGTCGGTGACTTTCGACCAAGGGGTCCTTGAAGCATTAGGACTTGATTATTGGCTCAATCCAGAGGAACTTCCCCGTCAAAAATTTCTCACGGGCCTCGGATGGACTCGAATCGAATGGCTGATTTCTGAGTATCTACGGAACTATTTCGAAGGGCCAAGAACCGGCGTGGCAGTAACATCGACTATACAACACTCCCAAGGGGCACAACACATAGTTCCTTCTAGGGCCTACCCATTCGCGACCCACCTTGATTTGTTAGGTGGAGGAGACGAAGGAATCTTCGTTGATCCTGACGACTTTGTGGATCGCTAGGTAGCAGCGCAAATGCCCCCTTCCTTTTACGAAAAGGCTGGTAGTCTCCTCTCCCCGGGAGACATTTTTGAAAGGCTTCCGTACATCAGAGTTCCTAAGCCCTTGCGCATCGCGCGCAAGGTGCGGTTCTCAGTATCACGGAAGTTTCCTTTGCAAGGAGAGTTGAGAGAGATTCTAGAGCTGGACAAGCACGAGCCGGACCCCCCATTCAATTTAGAGCCGATGGGTGAAGGTGAAGAACTTCTTGCCAATGGGAAGATGGCCAAAGCCATATTCCTTACTTGGGGCAGTGAAGTCGAACAAGACGAACGGCATGGCGATCTCCACAAGAAGGAGTGGTTGATCGCGCCTGTGTTTTCGCTTGCACGGTGTCCTGCGGAATCAGCAGCCATAATTCGAAATGGGAAGTCACCTCGGTTCTTTCCTATTCCTCACCTTCCAAGCGAGGCTGGCCTTGATTATTATGTGGATTTTAGGAGAATTTGCTCTCTGGCGGCCTCTCACTTTCAGCAACTGCCTCGCCAGTGGAGGCTATCTCCAGTTGCACTTAATGATTTCTATAACCAGTTACTTTGGTTTTTCACACGAAAAAAGATTTTCTTTGGTCCGGTTGAATGCAACAAGTGTGGGAACAGTGTTGACCTCGGTGTAGTCTTTGAGGGCCAGCCCATCAATCCAGATGAGTAAGACTGTCCGTCTGTCTTCTGTAGCAGGACCTCTATTTGGTGCCTGTGCTGACGCATCGGGTCAACTAATCCCCGTAGAACTCTAAGGCTCGACCTCAAGCCCGGTCGACAGTGTGCTCAAATGTGTTGTGATGAGCCCGTGGCGACTGGGTAGGCCGGGCCGCGGCGAACTTACCGTTTGAACGGAAGTGGTTCATGTGGGGGCGGCGGCGATGTGGGCACACGCCTAGGCGGATCTTTCGGGGCGGGCGCGGAGGGCCCAGAGGATGAGCAGGCACATGGCGATAATCAGAAACGACAGGTTCAAGAGCACGGCGACAATCGCTTCCCTCCACGGGGCGGCTCCCGCAAGCATGGCAGCGCCATGCACGAAGAACATGGCTTTGGCGCTCCACAGGGCGGCAAGTTGAGCTCCCAACCAGTTGGCATAGAGTCCGATCAGAGCGCAGTAGCGAGCCGCGGTGACGACGCGTCCGGACCCGAGCGACGCCCAGACCGCCGCCAGGCCGAAAAGTAGCGCGCCCTGCAAGACTCTGATGGTATGCGCGCTGAGCGCGGCGCGCGGAGCCACGGCAAAAACGGTCGTGAACCCGGAGAGCAGGCCGAGGAGTGTCATGATAGCGGCATGCGCTACCAGCGAACGGTCCACGGCGAGAGGCGGCAGACGGGTTTCGCTCATGTGTTCTCCGAAGTGAAGCTGCCGCGGTACGTTATCACGACAATTGAAAAGCTGGAATGAGCGTGTTTCTTCCTCCAGGTCGGGCCTGTGAATGAGGCGTTGGCGTGGGAAAAAGTTTGCACACCAAACGGCGGCAATGTTGTGTATTTACCACGCCAGAGGTCACTGCTCTAGGCAACCGTATGAAATAGCTTAACTTATCTACACGCAGAATGGCGAGCAGAGTGCTACATTTCACTGCGTTTTGGGGCAACCAATGCCGTTTCAGACGACAATCGAACGACCCGTCGAGACACACGGGGTAGGCCTGCACACGGCCGTAAAGGGACGCTTGCGGCTGGCTCCGGCGCCGCCGGATACAGGGATCGTCTTCCGTCGGACGGACCTGGACAACTTCCCCGTCGAGGCGCAGGTGCGCAACGTCGCGCGGGTCAGCTACGCCACCAGCCTGATGAAGAAGGGCGTACTGATCTCCACCACCGAGCACCTGCTGGCCGCGCTGTACTCTTGCGGGGTGGACAACATCTATCTCGACCTCGACGCGCTCGAGGTGCCGATTCTCGACGGGTCGTCGCAACCGTTTGTCGAGCTGCTGGCCCAGGCGGGGATCCGGCGACAACGGCGCCGGCGTCGTTACCTGCGCGTGGTGCGGCCGCTTGAGGTTGCGGAAGGTGACCGACGCATCGGCATCTACCCCGCCGAAGATTTCCAGGTGCGTTGCTTCGTGGACTTTGCGCATCCGCAGATCGGGCGACAGACGGTCGAGCTGCGCGTGAATCGCGAGACGTTTAGCAGCCTGCTGGCGCGGGCGCGCACCTTTGGCTTTATGCACGAGGTCGAGTGGCTGCGCGCGCAAGGGCTGGCCCGTGGCGGCTCGCTCGAAAACGCCATTGTGCTCACCCACGACGGCATCCTCAACGGCCCACTGCGCTATCCGGACGAGTTTGGCCGGCACAAGGCCCTGGATTTGATTGGCGACCTGGCGCTGTTGGGGCGTCCGCTGCGGGCGCGCGTCGAGGCGCATAAGGCCGGACACGCGTTGCATACGCAGTTGGTCACGCGCCTGCTGGCCGACCCTTCTTTGTGGGAAGAGACCTCAGCAGAACCTGCCTCCGAACGAGCGGTCGCTCAGGCCGCCGCGGCCAATCTCCTCGCCAGCGACTGAACCCAGAAAATCAGAGACGAAGCAGCAACGCGGACGTGGTGTTTGTCTGGGAGGGTTCGGGACGGCTGCCTTCCTGCAAGTAAAACCACACGAAAAAGATTGTCACCACCAGCATGCCAATGCCCACCCAGCCGAGCACGATTCCGGCAATGGCCATGCCGCGGCCCTGAAGCTGCACGGGGTTGCGCTTGATTTCGTTCTTGGCCAAGTGGCCAAAGACGATGGCAAGGATTGAGCCGATCCAGTACAGCCAGGCCAGACCCAGTACCAGGCTGGCAATGGCCATACCGCTGGTCTGCGGCTGAGGAGCCGCAGCCAGTGCGGTCGGCGCATTTGCTTCAACCACCGCAGCGGCCGACTGTGCGCCGCAGTGACGGCAGTAGCGAGCTTCGTCCTGGTTTTCGCGGCCGCAGTGCCAGCAATATTTCATCAAAGGTTTCTGCAATCGCCCTCGACGCGCATCGCCGCTACTCGATCGGGTAACTCCCCGCGTCCGCCGGAGCGTTCTTGCGCGCGCGGATCAATCCCGTCTCGTCGGTAAAGAAGTGCCGCTGGCCGGGGATGACGGGGTCGGCCCAGACCTGGTAGCGGTCGGCGTAGCCGTCCGCGTCGTCGTCATGGGCTTCGAGGCGGAACGCGTAGCCCGACTTCGTGCCGCCGGCGAGGGCGGACTCAATCAAGTCGGCGCCTTCGCGCCCGGGCGTGCGACCCGGGGGAGGTCCGAGGCTGGCCAGCGACGCCGGGTAGCCGCTGTAGTGCGATCGGTACTCGAAGCAAGCGGTGTTGATACTCCGCAGCGCGCTCACGGCGGACGCTTCGTTGGCGGCGATGCGCGCTTTGAGGAGGTTGGGAATGGCAATCGCGGCGATGATCAGAATCGGCAGGACGGAAAGTCCGACGTAGCCCAGGATGAGGCCGGCCAACGCCATGCCCGAGCCTTGGAGTCGCCCGGCGCTGCGGCGAACTTCTGCGCGCGCGATGTGTCCGAGGACCACGGCCGTTACAGCCGCAGGGAAAAAGAAGAAGAAAATTCCGCTGACCAGGCTGCCAATGGCTTTGCCGCTGGTCTCCGGCGGAGTCAGAGGAGCGGCTGGCGGCGTCCCAGGCGCAGCGGCAACCCCAGGCGGTTCACCTGAGAAGCCAAACATCGAAGGCGCCCCCGCTGAGGAGTCTGTAGGTGTCACGGTCGGAGACGGCGCGGGTGGGGAGGGCTCGGGCCGAAGGTTCGGCCCGGCGAGCGAGCGTCCGCACGACTCGCAGAACGCTGCGTCGTCGAGGTTTTCCTTGCCGCAGTGCGTGCAGAGCTTCATGCAGCCTCTGACCGAGAGAGGGTTGCCGCCCCCTTCGTAACGCTCTCTTCCGGTTTTGTCAAATGGCCTGCCGCCCTTCGAACACCGGCTTCCTCTGGCCCTTCCGGAGCGCCTCGAGCTCCCGTTGCCGATCCTTGACCTCGTTCGCTTCCAGGAGCCCTTCGCGGAATAGCCGTCGCAACAAGTCTCCCGCCGGCTTTTCTCCCTTCGACGCGTTGCAATCCACGCAGCACGTCACCAGGTTGCGGTACGAATTCCGTCCTCGCCGCGCCCGCGACACCACGTGGTCCAGCACCCGCGTTCGGTTGCGCAGTTGCCGACGGCAATAGAAACACTCTCCGCCCTCTCGCCGGAAGAGCGTCTCCCGCAGCTCCTTCGTTTCCATGAAATCCGCCGCTTCAATGTCCAGCACTTCCTCTCCGGGCGCCGCCTTCTGGCAGCTCGGCATCTCCTCCGGCACCAACACCTCCACCATGTGGCCATCCTTGCTTCGCTCCACGATGTGGATCGCCCGCTTTGCCGCCAGGCTGCGCACCGCGTCCCGCATCGTCGTGGTCGAAAGCCTCGTCCCTTGCGCCAGCCAGAGGATCGAAAACCGCAGCCTCTTCTTTCCTTCCAGCCGCGAGTGTCGCGCCAGGTGGTAGTACGCCGCCCGCTCGATCATCGTGATCCGCAACCGCGGCACCATCCGGTCTTCAATGTCCCGCCACAACTTCCCCGCATCCACCGCTTTCGGTGTGCTGTTTTCCTTCTCTTTGCTCATCTCCTCCCTCCATTTCTCTCTTTTCTTACTTCCTACCTCCTTACGTCCCTACTTCCTTCCCTCCTCCTTTCGCTGCGTCCTCTGCGGTAATCCTCCCTCCTGACGCACTCCGCCCCACGCCCCAACTCGCGGGTGTCATCCTGAGCGAAGCGAAGGATCCCTCTGCGCGGGGCCCCACCCCGACGCCCTTCTAACTCTGCAATTTGTGCGCTGGAATTGCCCTTCCCTCGGCGGGTCCCCTCTACTCCCTACTCACTACATCCATTCTACCAACTCCGCCCCACCCATTATTCAGCTTGGCCCATCTTTTTTCGCCCCTCTCCGCCCGGCCCTAATCCCAACACCCTCAACCGCATTCGTCTGTAGACCTCTCGAAAGAGTATATTCACGGTGCAGTTTTCGGGCACTGGGAAATGGGGGAGCCGCAGCTCAGTCAATACTCCCACCTGACCCTTGGAAGCTCCTGTAGAAATTTGGACATGCCAACCTGACTAAGTTTCTCGCCGTCGATTGTAACCGTCTTGACGCTCGACGTAGCGTGGCCACGAGCTTGCCTGAAGGGAATCAGTCGACTCCAACTGAAAGTCGCTGACTTAGAAGCTCTTGTAAGGCCAACGTAAAGCATGCGTCTCTGTTCGTTCTCGTGGTCAAAGTCACTGATATGACCCGAACGATTTTGACCGGGTATGTTCCCAGCGTTGCATCCCAGAATATAGACGTGCTCCGCCTCAAGTCCTTTACAGGCCCTAAGCGTCATTACTCTCACTGTATGCTCAGAGTGAGGAACCATCCGAATGTAATCGATAAACTTGGCATACAGGGCTTTGGGCGTGTCGGACTCTTCGCGTAGCGATAAGAGAATCTTTCTGAGTTCCGCGACTTCAGTTTCTGAATCGGGAAAAAGCTCCGCTAGCACATCTTCAAGAGGAGCCGTCGTGGAATGCGAAGCTAGGAAATGACGTAATTCTGCTACTCTTCCGCAGAGCAGCCGCACTCTCCTTTTTCGCGCAGGAAAATCCTCTGGACGAGCTCCTTGGATGGCCGGATGCAACCCGCCGTACCTACTTTTCAATTCGGCAAGCTCGGCTGCAAAGCTCCGCTCGTCGGTCAATCCTAAATAGGTGCGCAAATGAAGGAAAGAGTTCGGATTGATCCACAGACTAAATTGTAGAATCTTCCGCTTTTCCAACTCATTAAACTGCGGTTTCATCACAAAGGCGAACTGCGCTTTATCGAGAAGATCGAGTTCTTGGATCTTGCCGTTTGCATACTCAGCAAACTCCTCACCGAGCTTTCTGCGCGGAGATAAGACGATGAGCGACTCTGGTTTCGTTCCAGATCGCAATCTCTCCGCCATAGAGCCGATGATGCTCTGAAACTCCTCGGACTGATACACCCTGTGGACAAAATGTACCTCTCCCTCTTCTGCCCATTCTGCAGGCCGGAGCAGTTTAACTCTATTGGGATTCGCTTGCTTGAGGAATTCGTTCGCGATCGCCACCACTCTTTTTGGGCAGCGTCCTGTCACTAGTGAAGAATAAACCTTAACTTCCTCCCTCATTGAGAATTCGCGAATTCCGTCAGGATTGGCAAACTTAAATTGATAAATTGATTGGTCCGGATCGCCGACGACCAGAAGTAACTTGGAGTCCCTAGCAAGAATCTCCACAAACTCTTGTTCCAGCTTATTCAGATCCTGGAACTCATCCACAAAGATGAATTTCGGCTCCAGAATGAATTGCGGATTCTTCAATTTCTTCGCGAGATCAACGGCGTTGTATACAATTTCCTCCATCATTGAAGCTTTATGCTCAGCCAACCAGTTCGTCAGTGCATACTTGAAAGTTCGTCTTTCTTCTGTTTCTTCAAAGACTGCTTCATGTGGGTTCCTGGCCCATCCCGCACTAAACTCTTCAAGTTCTCTCTCAAGCGCCTTTTTGTGCCTTTGAGGAAAGATAACTTTCAGGTCCCATAGAAGTACATTCTTCTCAAAGTCCAAGAGAACTGATTCAATCCGCTGACGTATGTCATGGTTGTCTTCCGAGAGAAGGAAGGATAAGCAGAAGGAATGCACTGTGGACGCCCTCGGTGTGCGTTCCATTTTACTGACCTTCTTTTTTAGGTCCAGCGCAGACAAGCGTGAAAAGGTTAGGAGGAGAATCTGTCTCGGGTCAACCTCGGCCTGATCGAGCACTTGCTGTGCCTTCGGTATGAGGATCTTAGTGGTTTTTCCGCTTCCCGGCGCAGCTATCACACAGATTCTTGGTGCGGTGGATTCGAGAACTTCTTTGAAAGTATTACCCATCTTTCGCTACTCGAAGATAACACAAGGAGCTTGCCTTATACCGAACGGAGGCCCCATCAAGCTTGGTTTTAAGAGTTGCGGCAAGAAGCCCAGTAGTTACATGATTCGGATCAGGCGGGGTGAGCCCGGCGCTACACGACGGCGGAGGCCGTCGTTGCGCAAGGCGAGGCGCAAGGGTGCGGGTGGTTTCACGGGGGGAGGCGGGTGGAGGTGGAGAAGGTGGTTTGGCTTTCGGGGGATTTCTTTTCGCCGGGGAGGAGGTAGAAAACCATGCCCACAATGGCCAGCACAAGCGTGGCGACGCCGACCCAGCCGAGCACAATCCCAGCGAGGGCCATGCCGCGCCCGCCGACGCGTTGCGGGTCGCGACGGATTTCGCCGCGCGCGAGGTAGCCGAACACCAGCGCCAGGATCGAGCCGATCCAGTAAAGCCACAGGATGCCCAGCACGAGGCTGGCGATGGCAAAGCCGCTGGCCTGCGGGTATGGGGGCGGGGCCGCGGCGGGCTCCGGCGGAGCAAACTGCGCGCCGCAGTGACGGCAATAGCGCGCCTCGTCCTGGTTTTCTTTGCCGCAGTGCCAGCAGTATTTCACACGGGCCTCGCGCGCTGCGCTACCTGATTGGCGTGCTGTTGGCGTCAGCGGAGCCGTTGACGTTGGCCCGGATCACACCGGACTCATCGGTGAAGAACCGGCGCTGGCCCGTCGTGCCAACCGTGGCCGGCACGACGGTAATCGTGTAGGTGTCGCCGCGCCCGTCGGCATCGGTGTCCACACCGACCGCGACAAAGACGTAGCCACTCTTGGTGCCCGTCGCTAGAACGCTATCGATCAGGTCAGCGGTGACGCAGCTCTTGGCCGGCGGGCCTAGAAAAGTGAGCATGTTGCCGACCGGGAAGCCGCCGCACTGGCTGGAGTAGGTGACCGCAGCGACGTTAAGGGTGCGAAGTGACCCAACCGCCGAAGCTTCGTTCGCAGCCATGCGCGAGCGGAGCAGGTTGGGAATGGCGATCGCGGCGATGATCAGGATGGGAAGGACGGAGATGCCCACGTAGCCGAGGATGAGTCCTGCTAGCGCCATACCGTCGCCCTTGAGGCGTCCGGCGCTGCGGCGGATTTCCGCGCGCGAGATGTGCCCCAGTACGACAGCCGTGATCGCAGCGGGGAAAAAAACGAAAAGAATCCCGCAAATCAGGCTGCCGACTGCTTTCCCGCTGGTTTCAGGCGGAGATACGGCAGGCGGTTGCCGCGCGGCTGGGCTGGTGGGCGATGGCGGCTGTGGTCCGGTTTGACCCGGCATCAAGGGCGCGAGCGGCACGGCTTCTGCTGCGGCGAGCGACCGCCCGCACGTCTGGCAGAACTGCGCGTCGTCGAGGTTTGTACCGCCGCATTTGGCGCAGGTTTTCATCGGGGCCTCCGGCTCTTCGGGCGACTGGTGGCCTTTACCTATCCCACCATTCTCTATTTGTCAATTCAAAGGCCGCAAAAAGGCTCCAGAGTGCCGGTGTAAACCCCCCGCTACAGGGGCTCATGAGTGGGCGTTGTCAAATGGGGGTGGGAAGTAGAGAATAGCGAGCGATGCGAAACAATGACTGCGCGGTGGTGGTGCTGGCGGCGGGCAAAGGGACGCGGCTGAAGTCGTCGCTGGCAAAGGTACTCCATCGGGCCGGGGGAAGGTCGCTGGTCGAGCACGTGGTGCGCGCGGCGATGCCGCTCAAGCCGCGAGCGATTACCGTGGTCGTGGGACACCAGGCCGAGGACGTCGCGGCGGTGGTTGAGCCGCTGGGCGCGGCAACCGTCCTGCAACAGCCGCAGAACGGCACCGGCCACGCCGTGCTAGTCGCGCGCCGCGCCATCGGCCGCGCGAAGATTGCCGTCGTCATCCCGGGCGACGCGCCGCTGGTGCGCACGGAAACGCTCGCGAATCTGCTGCGCACGCACCGCAACGGCAATGCCGCGGCAACGATTCTGACAGCGATGTTGCACGACCCGACGGGCTACGGGCGGATTGTGCGGCGGGGCGACGGTCGGGTAACCGGGATTGTCGAAGAAAAATCTACCGACGAAGAGACGCGCCAGATCAACGAGGTCAACTCCAGCCTCTATTGCTTCACGCTCGAAAAGCTCTGGCCAGCGCTGGCAAAACTGCGCCCGAACAATGTTCATCGCGAACTCTATCTGACCGACGCGATTGCGCTGCTTAACCAGCAGGGCGACGCGGTGCTGACCGAAGTCGCGACCGACCCGCACGAAATCCTGGGCTGCAACACGCGCGCCGAGCTGGCCGAGGTGGACCGCCTCTTCCGCGCGCGGAAACGCGCCGCCGTGATGGAAGCGGGCGTGACGATTTACATGCCGCAGAGCGTGTTGATTGACCCGGAGGTGGAAATCGGCGCGGACACCATCCTCGATCCAGGGGTACAACTTCTGGGGCGCACGCGCATTGGCGCGAGATGCAAAATCGGCACGGGCAGCATCCTGACCGATACGGTCTTGGGCGATGACGTCGTCGTCAAACCGCATTGTCTGATTTCCGCGAGTCGCCTTGCGAACGGGACGGCAGTCGGCCCGTTTGCTCATTTACGCGATGGAGCGACGCTGCTGCCCGGGGCCCGCGTGGGAAATTTTGTCGAGGTTAAGAAGTCGGTTTTAGCGAATGGGGTGAAGGCCATGCATCTCAGTTACCTGGGAGATGCAAGAATCGGGGCGAAAACAAATATCGGCGCGGGGACCATTACCTGCAATTACGACGGCAGGCAGAAGCACCCCACCTTTATCGGCAAACGAGTGTTTATCGGGAGCGATTCGGCGTTGGTGGCGCCGGTGCGAATCGGGGATGGGGCGTACGTCGCGGCCGGGTCGACGATCACGGAAAATGTGCCGGCGGATGCGCTTGGAATTGCGCGCGGACGTCAAGTCGTGAAGCCGGGTTGGGCGGCGGCGCGACGGCGCGAATCGGGTCGAGAGGGCCACAGAGACACAGAGGCACAGAGAAGAAGGAAGGCCAAGAGGAAACCCGCGAGGAAGACTCGCCCGCGCGTGAAGAAGCGCACTGCTCGCCGCAAATCCCGCCGATAGACTAGCCACCCCCACCCCGACCTTGTCGGGGCAGTCACCGAAACAGAGACACACAGAGGAGACCTGAAGAGGGATCCTTCGCTTCGCTCAGGATGACAGACTTGAGCAGGATGTCGGCGCTACCAAAAGCGCGCAGGCGGGAGCGCTTGTGCCACTCATCGCCGAATGAGAACGAGTGCGCCGGAGCTAATCTTGCGAAGTGGCGCGTGTGGAGCGGCCGCGGAAGAAAAAGAAAATGGAAGCGAGCAGGGCGAGAGCGAGGAGTGCGGCGGCGAGGCGAAGCGGAGTGCTGGAGACGGCGGCGACCGGGACGGGCAGCGACCATTCCTCCATGACCTAGAGCGCGTCGGGCTTTGCCGCCACGCCGGTGGGTCGCCAGCCCGTCGAGCCGCCAGTGATGCGGTTGGCCCAGCCCTTCGAGCGAAATACGACGGTGGCGCCGGAGTCCTGCTCCCAGCGCAGGATGTGGCTGTTGCGGTAGTCCACGATGTAGACCTCCCCGTGAGAATCCACGGCCATGCCCATCGAATGGTTCCAGAGGCCGCCGCGGCCGGGCAATCCGCCGGGGGCCGGCGCGGCGATATCCCGAACCAGGGTGACGACGCTGCCGCCGGGTGAAACCCGGCGAAGATGGCCGGTGTCCACAATGAAGAGCACGCCTTCCGGCGTGACAGTCATCGCGCCAATTTCGCCGAAGCGCGCGCTGGAGGTGTCGCCATCGGACTGGCCCCACGGACCGCCCGCCAAAATGGCGACTTCACCTTGCGGGGAACGGCGAAGAATGCGAGAGGAGTCGCGGCGATGGGGATTGCTGTCCCAGGCGTAGGAGAAATTTGCGGCATCACGAACGAGCCAGACGGCGGGGTCGGGGGTCAAAGTGACGGCGAGAAGATCAATGCGGCGGCCGTCGGAAGTGAGCTTCCACACGCCCAGCAGGCTGCCGGCACGAGAGCCACCGCCGACGTCTTCGCCGTAGACAGCGCCATCGTAGCCGGGGACGAGCGTGTGGCAATGCACGCGGTCGAGCGCGAGGCGGAGATGACCCTGCGCGTCGGCGCGCCAGACGCGGTCGCGGGTGATATCACTGAAAGTGAAGCCGCCGCGACCGTCGGGAGCGAGTCCCCAGCCGGTCTGAGCGCGCGCGGGTAAGGCTGCGGGAAGCAAAAACAGTCCGGCGTACAATAATGCTCGCGCGAACAATTGCATGTCACTCTCAATCACAAGGACGCGCGTGGGCTGGGAATGTTAACGCCTTCTGCGCGCGGGTCGCCGGAAATGTTAGAATGCGCGACTATGAAATTCGGCGTGGTGGTATTTCCGGGAAGCAATTGCGACCACGACGCGTATCACGCCATCGGCAAAGTGCTGGGGCAGCCGGTGGAGTTCGTCTGGCACCAGACGGAGCGCGTCGAAGGGTTGGACGCGATCGTGCTGCCGGGCGGGTTTGCCTACGGCGATTATCTGCGCACGGGAGCGATTGCGCGGTTTTCACCGGTGATGCGCGCGGTGGAGCGGTTTGCAAAAAGCGGCGGGTTGGTGCTGGGCATCTGCAATGGCTTCCAGATATTGCTTGAGGCAGGGCTGCTGCCCGGAGCCATGCTGCCGAACGCGAGGCTGCGGTTTGTGTGCCGCAGCGTGCATCTCCGCGTGGAGACGACGACAACGCCGTTTACGGCGGCGGCACGCATAGGAGAGGTTCTTGAGATTCCGATCGCGCATGGCGAAGGGAATTACTATTGCGACGCGGCGACGCTCGCGGAACTCGAGCGGAATGGACAGATCGTCTTTCGCTACACATCTCCCGCCGGGCGCGAGGATCCGGCCGCGAACCCGAACGGGTCGCTGGCGAACATCGCGGGGATTTGCAACCGCGAGCGAAACGTGCTGGGGTTGATGCCGCATCCGGAACGAGCCAGCGAGGCACGGCTGGGGTCGGAGGATGGGTTGGTGATTTTCCGGTCGATGGTGGAAAGTTTTGCGCGACGCATGAGCGTTCCCGCCTGATGAAGATTAGCCACCCCGACAGGGTCGGGGCAGGCGCCGACACAGAGTCACAGAGAAAAAAGGGATAAACGAATGCGAACTATCATTCGCCGTGCGATTTTTCCACTCATCCTCATGGTCAGCGCCGTGACGGGGCACGCGCAGGGGCAAGCGACGGACTGGGGGAAGTACGGCGAAGAGGCAGTGACGAAGCTCGCTGAATACATACGGGTGGACACGACCAATCCGCCGGGAAATGAGTCGCGCGGGGTGGCGTGGCTGGCGAGGGTTTTCAGGGCGGAGGGAATCAAGTACGAGACAGGCGAATCGGCGCCGGGGCGCGGGAACATTGTGGCGCGGCTGCGAGCGACGGCGGCAAACCCGGAGCCGGCGCTGGTGCTGCTGAGTCACATTGACGTGGTGCCGGTGAATGCGGAGTTTTGGACGGTGCCGCCGTATTCGGGCGAGGTGCGCGAGGGGTTTCTTTACGGCCGCGGGGCGCAGGACATGAAGGGCACAGCGATTGCGCAGTTGATGGCGTTTTTGAAGCTGCACCGGGAGAAGACGCCGTTGCGGCGCGACGTGATCTTCCTTGCCACGGCGGATGAAGAGGCAGGAGGAGAGTTTGGCGCGGGCTGGGTGGCGCGGAATCGCCCGGGGTGGTTTGCCGGGGCAGGGTTTCTCTTGAACGAAGGGGCGAGGTCGCGTGCGGACGCGGACGGGAAGGCGCTGTACTTCGGCGTCGGCCCGACGGAGAAAACTCCGGCGTGGCTAAAGCTGACGGCGACGGGTACGCCCGGGCACGGGTCGGTGCCGCGTCCGGAGTCGGCGGTGAACCGGCTGATTGCGGCGCTCGAACGGCTGCGCGTGTGGCAGCCGCCGCTCGAGGTGACGCCGCCGGTGGCGCGGGCGCTGGCAACGCAGGCTCCATATGAACAAGAGCCCTGGCGGACGCGATATGCAGACATTGCAAAGTTTGTGGCAGAGCCGGGAGCGCGCGCAGAGTTGGCCAAGCAGCCCAACCTGCTGGCGCTGCTGACGAATACGGTGTCAATCACGGGGCTCGAGGGCACGAAGAAGATCAACATCATCCCGCCCGTGGCGTCGGCGCTGGTGGATTGCCGGTTGCTGCCCGGATGGACCATCGAGCAGTGGGTCGCAGAGGTGAAGAAGGTGTTGGCCGACGACACGATCAAAGTGGACGTGGTGTTGAATTTTCCGCCGACAACGTCGGCGGTGGATACGCCACTCTATGCGGCGATCGAGCGAGCGGTGAAGGCGCTGCATGCGGAGGCGGGCCCCGGCCAGGCCGGGGTGACGCAATCCATCTCGACCGGATTCACCGATTCGCATTTTTTCCGAGAGATGGGAATCGTGAGCTATGGGTTTGGAGCATTTGCCACTGCGGACCGGGACCTCGGCCGCGCCCATGGGAACGACGAACGTATCCCGGTCAAGTCGTTCACGGACCGTGTAAGGCTGTTTTGGGAAGTGGTCTATCAATTTGCCAGGAGCGAGTAGCGGAGAATAAATTGGGTCATTGAGCCATTGAGTCATTGAAGATTGAAGAATGGGACGGCGGAGGAAAATGGTGAGTGGTTTTGCCGTGACCGAATAGTGGCCGAATTTAGTAGGACCTAGCCGATGGTGAAGCTCCAACGACTGTTTCGAGTACAGGATGAGGTTTTCGAAGAGCATCTCTCGCAGTCTCCTCTTTTGAAACAGGTGTTCGATTTCATCTCTGACTGTCTGTGGCTGGATACAAAGATTCTCGTTAGCTTGTCGTTTGATTCGGAGAAGCAAACTGTAATTCGCCGCTTCGCCGTAGATTCACTTTCCCACTCAATTGTCGCTGTTCGAACCGGCCTGTGGGGCGATCTGCCAGAGAGCTTGACAATTCTGCGGAGTGCTTTGGAAAGCGCTCTACAGTTGCAATACATCGTGCGCGAACAGAAGTATGCGACTACGGTTTATGAAATGGACAGAAAGCTTAATCAAGTGTCGTTCGGCAGCGCCATCTCTGGATTGGGGGCCCTGGGAGACAGAGCAAAGACGATACATGGACGACTTTCAGAGGACGCCGCCGACGCAACCGCAAAGAGAATGAACCTTGTCGCTTATGAGCATGACGGCGAGGTTTACGATCGAGTTGGCTTTGCCAGAAACAAAGAGTGGGCTGAAATGGCCTTATTCTATTGCATGGACACATCGGTAATGGTGGCTCAAGCTCTGCACGAGGCGATGGCGCAAGAAGGTCTTCCTATTCCATGGGAAGACGAGCTTGCGGCACTGCACCAGAGGTTCGAAACTCTGCGTAATAATTGTTTAGATACGCGGAAGTCGACTATTAGAGCTGGGGATGCTTGACACCGAAATACGGGTGGCGGCAGAGCACGGGCTGACGGTCCCGACACAAGCCGTCGGGATAAACTCCGGAGTACGCACGGGACGCGAGTAAGCAGGGATAAGAATGCTGGATACTGAGACAAGAATCACAGCAGAGAGCGCGGCTGAACACGGGCTAAGCCCCGAGGAATTCCACCGAATCAGACAGATTCTCGGGCGCGAGCCGAACCTCACCGAGCTGGGGATTTTCAGCGTGATGTGGAGCGAGCACTGCTCGTACAAGTCGAGCAAAGTGCACCTGAAGCGGTTGCCGACGCGCGGGCCACAGGTGGTGCAAGGCCCGGGGGAAAATGCGGGCGTGGCGGATATCGGCGACGGGCTCTGCGCCGCGTTCAAAATCGAGTCGCACAACCATCCGAGCTTTGTCGAGCCGTTCCAGGGCGCGGCAACGGGCGTGGGCGGGATTTTACGCGATATTTTTACAATGGGGGCGCGGCCGATTGCGGTACTGGACGCGCTGAGGTTTGGGCCGATTGAAGAGTGGCGAGGCGAAGAACGAAGAGGGATTCTTCGGGCCGACCGAGTCGGCCCTCAGAATGACAGACAACAGCAGATTCCTCGCTTCGCTCGGAATGACAGCGAAGAGGCACCAAGCTCCGCGGGGAAAGGCACCGGCGAGGCGCCGGCGCTCCAAGAGATTGCACGCAATCGGAGGATACTCGACGGAGTAGTGAGGGGGATTGCGCATTACGGGAACTGCTTTGGTGTGCCGACGGTGGGCGGCGAGGTGCAGTTTGAGCCGTGTTACGCGGCGAACCCGCTGGTGAACGTGCTGGCACTGGGAATTGCGCGCACGGATGAACTGTTTTTGGCGCGGGCGCGCGGCGTGGGCAACCCAGTGATTTACGTTGGAGCAAAAACGGGCCGCGACGGAATTCACGGGGCGTCGCTGCTGGCGTCGGCGGAGTTTACGGAAGAGTCGAAGCAGAAGCGGCCCAACGTGCAGGTGGGCGATCCGTTTATGGAAAAGCTGCTTCTGGAGGCGTGCCTGGAGGTGATGAAGACGGGCGCGGTGGTCGCGATCCAAGACATGGGCGCGGCGGGATTGACCTGCTCGACGTGCGAAATGGCATCGCGCGGCGGGCTGGGGATCGAAATCGAGCTCGACCGCGTGCCGCAGCGCGAGACGAGCATGTCGGCGTACGAAATCATGCTGAGCGAGTCGCAGGAGCGCATGCTGCTGGTCGGAGAGCAAGGGCGCGAAGCGGAACTGTTGGGCGTGTTTGCGAAATGGGGGCTCGACGCCGTGGTGATCGGTCAGGTGACCGACGACGGACTGCTGCGTGTGAAGCACGGTGGTCAGGTGGTGGCGGAGATTCCCGCACATCCACTGGCGGAAGAAGGGCCAGTATATGAGCAGCCGATGGCGCGCCCGGCGGAGCGGAAGGATGAGACATTGTTTGAGTTTGCAGAAGAAAAGAATCGGCGGGATGCCGGCGCTCCAATGGCCGGCCTCACGGAGAATTTGCGGAGGGTGCTGGCGTCGCCGGCGATTGCGTCGAAGCGCTGGATCTTTGAGCAGTACGATTACATGGTGCGGACCAACACGTTTGTTGGGCCGGGGGCGGGCGACGCGGCAGTGGTGCGCGTGAAAGGGACGCGGCGGGCGCTGGCGCTTTCGACGGATGGGAATGGACGCTGGTGTTACCTTTCGCCGCGCGTGGGAGCGATGCATGCGGTGGCAGAAGCAGCGCGGAATGTGGCCTGTACGGGGGCGCGCCCGTGGGCGGTGACAAATTGTCTGAACTTCGGCAACCCGGAAAAGTCCGAGGTGATGTGGCAGTTTTCGGAATGCGTTGACGGAATCGCTGAGGCGTGCACGGCGCTGGGGCTGCCGGTGACGGGTGGGAATGTGAGCTTTTATAACCAGACGCTGGGGAGGTCGATCTATCCCACGCCGGTGATCGGCGTGCTGGGCGTATTGGAAGATGCTGAGCGGGCACTGGGGATGGGGTTTCGCAATGAAGGCGATGTGATTGTGCTGCTAGATGGGAACGACGAAAACGACAGAGGGATTCCTCGCTCCGCTCGGAATGACAACCATCTGCAGCGGAATTTTTCGTCGAGCGAATATGCGAAGGTAGTGCAGGGTGTGGTGGCGGGGGAGCCGCCGGCAATTGATTTGGAGGCGGAAAAGCGGCTGATCGAGTGTTTGGTTGCGCTGGCGGCGGAAGGCGCTGTGCAGTCGGCGCACGACATCAGCGATGGCGGGCTGCCGGTGGCGATTGCGGAGTGTTGTTTTGCAAGTGTAGGGGCACGCCATGGTTCGGCTACGCTCACCACAAGTGGCGTGCCCTTACGTCTGTCATTCGGAGCGGACGTGCAAATACCGGGGACGGAGCCAGTAGAGATGGCGCTCTTTGGCGAGCGCGGTGCACGCGCGGTGGTGAGTGTCGCTCCGGCGCAGCTTGCCCGCCTCAGTGCGCTTGCGGCACAATACAAGGTTGCGGCAGAGACGATTGGGTGCGTGGGCGGGCAGGAATTGCGCATCCAGTACAACGGGCAGGCGGTGGTGAGCGCAGCAGTGGAGTCTCTGCACGATGCGTGGGCGCATTCGATTGAGCACGCGGTGACCGGGAAGAATTAGCCACAGAGACACAGAGCAGACAGAGATTGAGGGGCGACGAAGTCTCGTGAGTCACCTCCTGAAAGGCGCGGACGGCTTCCACGACGAGTGCGGAGTGGTGGGGGTGTATGGGGCGGCGGAGGAGCTGGGCCGCGCGCGAAGAGCGAGCGATGCGGCGGGCACTCGCGCGGCGCGGCTGGCATATCTGGGCCTCTATGCCTTGCAGCATCGCGGGCAGGAGTCGGCGGGGATTGTCAGCTCGGACGGGCTTGACCTGTACGCGGGCAAGGGCATGGGGTTGGTCGAGGAAGTTTTCTCAGCCGAGGTGCTGGCGCGGCTCGTGGGCGACGCGGCCATAGGGCACACGCGGTATTCGACGGCGGGAGACACATCGCTGAACAATGCGCAGCCCATCGTGATTGACTGCAACAAGGGCAAGCTGGCGCTGGCGCACAACGGCAACCTGACCAATGCGACCGAATGGCGGCGCAAGCTCGAACACCGCGGCTCGATTTTCCAGACCACGTCGGACACCGAGGTGATTGTCCACCTGATTGCGCGCAGCGCGGCGCGAAATTTGAGCGGTGCGCTGGGCGACGCGCTGAACCAGTTGGAGGGCGCCTATTCGCTGGTGCTGCTGACGCGCGAAGAGCTGTATGCCATCCGCGACCCGCGCGGGTTTCGCCCGCTGGCGCTGGGAAAGCTCGGCGAGACGTGGATTGCGGTGTCGGAAACGTGCGCGCTGGATTTGCTGGGGGCGGAGTACGTGCGCGAGGTGGAGCCGGGCGAGATGGTGCGGATTTCGCGCGCGGGCGCGGAGTCCATTCGCTTTGCGCCGCCCAAGCCGCACCAGTACTGCATTTTCGAGCACGTCTATTTCGCGCGGCCGGACAGCCTGGTATTCGGCCGGCCAGTGAACCAAAGCCGCGAGATGCTGGGGCGGCTGCTGGCGCAGGAACATCCGGCGAGGGCCGACGTGGTGGTGCCGGTTCCAGATTCGGGCGTGCCCGCAGCGATTGGCTATGCGCACCAGTCGCACATCCCTTTCTGCATGGGCCTGATCCGCAACCACTACATTGGGCGAACGTTCATCGAGCCGGTGCAGGACATCCGCGACTTTTCGGTGAAGCTGAAGCTGAACCCGGTGCGCGGGCTGCTGGAAGGGAAGCGTGTGGTGCTGGTGGACGACTCGATTGTACGCGGAACAACCAGCCGGAAGATCGTGCGCATGGTGCGCGAGGCCGGAGCGCGGGAAGTCCACATGAGGATTTCGTGCCCGCCGACGGTTTCGCCCTGCTACTACGGCATCGACACGCCCACGCGCGAAGAGCTGATCGCGGCGGTGAAGACGGTGGAGGGCATCCGCGAGTTTGTCGGCGCCGACTCGCTGGGCTACCTTTCGCTCGAGAGTTTGCGGCGCGCGGTGGAAGACACCAGAGGAGAGTTCTGTACGTCGTGCTATACGGGCGCGTACCCAACGGAGCTGGTGCAGCTGGAAGTGGCGCAGCAGCCGGCGGAGGCACGGGCAGCAGTCGTAGGTGGTGACGCGTGAAGGTCGAAAGAACCGCGAAGATGGTCAAGGCCCCGCTGGGGCACCGGATCAAGCGCGAGGTAATCGCGTGGGCGTGGTTGCTGCTGATTTTCCTTTTTATCCAGGGGACGCTGGTGCAGGCGCGGGTGATCCCGTCGGGGTCCATGGAAGAGACGCTGCTGGTGGGCGACCACCTGATTATGACGCGGTTTGGCTACGACGCCGGCATTCCCTGGCTGGATTGGCACGTGCCGCTGTGGCGCAAGCCGGGGCGGCAACAGTTGATTATTTTCCGGTCGGTGGTGGAGCCGGGGACAGACCTGGTGAAGCGCGTGATCGGCCTGCCCGGAGAAACAGTGGAGGTGCGCGATAGATTGGTGTTCGTCAACGGATCGCCGCTGGCTGAGCCGTACCTGGCAGCACCGATGGGCGCGAACGAGAAGTTTGGGCCGGTGCAGGTGCCTCCGGACAGCTACTTTGTGATGGGTGATAACCGGGCGAATTCCTACGACAGCCGGTTCTGGGGCACGGTGCCGCGGCGGAACATCGTGGGAACGCCGGTGATCATCTACCTCTCGATCGATGCGCCAGAATCGGCCTGGCAGCCCGGGCAAATCCGCGCGCGCGTGCTGGCGTACCTGAGCGCGCTGACGCGGCCGCGGCTGGTGCGGTGGAGACGCATCTTGACGACGTTTTAGTTGTAGGGCGTATGGCCATACGCCCCTACAATTCCCCCTTACATGAAATACGCGGACGCAGGAGTGGACATCGCCGCCGCAGATGCGGCCAAGCAACGCATCGCGGGGCTGGCGCGGCGGACGTTTACGCGCGGGGTGCTCGGTGGAATTGGGAGCTTCGGGGCGCTGTTCCAGCTTGAGAAAAAGCGGTGGCGCGAGCCGGTGCTGGTCTCAAGCGCGGACGGCGTTGGAACGAAACTGAAAATTGCGCAGGCGATGGGAGTGCACTCGACGGTGGGCGCAGACCTGGTGAACCATTGCGTGAACGACATCCTCTGCCAGGGAGCGGAGCCGCTGTTTTTTCTGGATTACTTGGCGCTGGGGCGGATGGACGCGGCCCTCGTGGAGCAGTTAGTGGACGGGATGAGCCGGGCGTGCCGCGCCGCGGGCTGTGCGCTGATCGGCGGCGAGACGGCGGAGATGCCCGGGTATTATGCGCCGGGGGAGTACGACCTGGCGGGGTTTATTGTCGGCGTGGTGGAGAAGAAGAAACTGCTGACAGGCGCGGCAGTGCGTGCGGGGGACGTGCTGCTGGCGCTGCCGTCGGCGGGGCTGCACACGAATGGATATTCGCTGGCGCGGAAGCTGGTGTTTGAAGTGGCGGGGCTTCAGCCAGAAACGTATGTCGCCGAAGTGGGAAACAAGATTGGCGCGGAGCTGCTGACGCCGCACCGCTGCTATTGGCCTGTGCTGAAAAAGATCGTGGCGCGCGGCTGGGTCTCGGCGATGGCGCACATCACCGGCGGCGGGATCCCGGGGAATTTGCCGCGCGTGCTGCCGCGAGGGACGCGGGCAGTGGTCGAGCTGGGGTCGTGGCCCGTGCCGCCGATTTTTCGTTACCTTGCCGGGCTGGGGAAAATCGAGCGCGATGAGCTGTTGCGGACGTTCAACCTCGGTGTTGGCATGATCCTAGTTGTGCCGCCCAAAAGCCTTGCAAAGGTGGAGGGTGAGTTGAAGAGGCGGCGCGAGAAGTCCTACCGAATTGGGCGAGTCGAGCGAGGTCAAACGGGAGTGGGTTTCGCAGGCAGCCTGAATCTCTAACAGCTTGTTGAAAAAGCGTTCTTGAGGGTCATTCCGAGCGCAGCGAGGAATCTGTTTTTCGCAAAAAGCCAAGAAAATAGCAGATTCCTCCTCGCCTTCGGCTCGTCGGAATGACATCGTGTGGGTTTTTCAACAAGCTGCTAAACGAACAAAACAATACGTCGTTGAATCGAGAGCGGGGTACCGCGACTGGGAGCCGCTGTGTATCTACCTGCCCATCACGTATTACCTCGGGCTGTTCCTCGCGCAACGGCGGTATCAGTAGCGATGCTTCTCATTGGGCTCAATGTATCGTGCCCCTACGCGCGGCGGGATTTGCGGAGGCGGGACCAGTACCACCAGTTGCGCTGGGCGGCGGGGAGACGAGGGTTTTTGGCCTGGGCGACGGCGCAGCGGAAGACGTCGAGAACGCAAATGTCCTGCGGGCCGCGGCGGGCGACAAGCTGCTCGTACATGGCTTCGGGGCGGCGGCGGGCAAGGTCGTTGACGGTGCGGATGCCGAGAAGATCAAAGTCGCGGAGCATGGCCGGTCCGATACCGGAAAGGTCGTGAAGCTGTCGGGATGAGGGCATGGGAACTCCTTTGGTATTCGCTTTCCTTTCGCCCAATCTCATTCTACAATCGCGCTGGCGATAAAACAAGAGCAGCCACAGAGTCACAGAGGACACCAAGATGCGGATGAAGAAGTTGACGCCCGTGCTATTTGTGGAAGCGATTGAGCCGTGCCTGCCGTTCTGGACGGAGCGGCTGGGGTTCACGAAAACGGTTTAAGTGCCCGAGGGAGGCAAGCTGGGGTTTGTGATCCTGGTGCGCGACGGGGTCGAGTTGATGTACCAGACCTACGCCAGCGCGGAGAAGGACATTCCCGGGCTGGTGCGGAAGCCAAATTTGCCGGGGACGTTTCTCTACATTGAAGTGACCGGCCTCGACGACATCAAACGGCGACTGGCGGGCGTGAAGGTTGAGGTGCCGGAGCGGACGACGTTTTACGGCGCGCGGGAGATGGGCGTGCGGGAGCCGGGCGGCAATCTGATCCTGTTCGCCGAAATGTCCGCTGCGCCGGAGCAAGAGCGAGAAGCCCAGTAGCATTCCACAAATTCCTGCGGTGGCGCGGCGCTGGAAACGCGGGAGTGGCGGACGTATCATCGTGCGCGTGGCGAGTGCCCAGCAAACGCACTCGAGTTCCTCAGGACACCGGAGGCTCCTATGTTCTCCCGCATTGGTATCTTGCTGATCGCCGTTTGCATCGCCGCCAGCCTTCTGCCGGCGCAAGCCCAGCAAATCTCCGAAGCGGGCCAGCAGTGCATCGCCTGCCATCAGACCTCCACGCCGGGGGTGGTCGAGCAGTGGCGCGGGAGCGCGCACGCCAAAGCGAGCGTGGACTGCTACTCGTGCCACAAGGCCAACGCAAAAGATCCGGCCACGTTTGACCACTACGGCCAGCAGATCGCGGTGATCGTCACGCCGAACTACTGCGCGCGCTGCCACGCGGCGGAGGCGCAGGAGTTCGAGAAGAGTCATCATTCCCGGGCGGCCCAGTTTATCGGCTCGCTGGACAACATGCTGGGCGAAATCGTCGAGGGCGGGCCGGCAGCGGTGAACGGCTGCAGGCAGTGCCACGGCAGCGAGGTGAAATATCTCGGCGGAGGAAAATTTGACTCCGATACTTGGCCCAACAGCGGAATTGGGCGAGTCAACCCCGACGGTAGCCGGGGCACCTGCGCGGCCTGTCACGGGCGGCACGCCTTCAGCTCGGCGCAGGCGCGGCAGCCGGAGAACTGCGGGAAGTGTCACATGGGGCCTGACCATCCGCAAATCGAGATTTACACGGAGTCGAAGCACGGCATCCAATTCCGCGCCAACATCGACAAGATGAACCTGGGTTCCAAAACGTGGGTGGTGGGGAAAGACTACTGGTCGGCACCGACCTGCGCGACGTGTCACATGAGCGCGACGCGGAATCAGCGGGTGACCCACGACGTCGGCGACCGCATCAGCTTCACGCTGCGGCCAGTGATCAGCTTCAAGCTGGAGAACTGGGAAAAGCGGCGGGCGGCGATGCAGGACGTCTGCTCCGCCTGCCACGCCAGCGGCTGGGTGGAGAACTTCTACAAGCAATACGAGGCCACGGTCGAGCTCTACAACGAGAAGTTTGCGCGGCCCGCCAAAGCCGTCATGGACAAACTCTACGCGGCCAACAAGCTGACCAAGACGCCCTTCGACGAGAAGCTCGAATGGACCTACTACGAGTTGTGGCACCACGAGGGGCGCCGGGCGCGGATGGGGACGGCGATGATGGGGCCGGACTATACCCAGTGGCACGGCTTCTACGAGGTGGCCAAGAATTTCTACAATGAATTTTTGCCGGAAGCCGAGCATGTCCTGCCCGGCGTCACCGCCGAAGTGCTGAAGACCGACTTCCATAAGTGGAAAGCTGGCCTGACGCCGGACCAGATCCAGCAGCAAATCGAGTTCTACAAGAAGCGGTACAAGCAGTAGCCAACGCAGCCCTGTCAAGACGTAGCGGCGACTTTACGTCGCCACTTCTTTTGCACTGGCAGCACTCGCACGTCCGGCGAACCCAGCCGGACGCCCGCTGGAGGGATAAACCTGCCGCTACAAATCTGCGCAAGTGTGCTAACTTTCTGCGCCTATGGCGAAGCGAATTGGAGTGCTGCTGAGCGGGCGCGGGTCGAATTTTGAGGCGCTGGCCGACAGCGTGGCGTCAGGGCGAATCCCGCAGGCGGAGATCGCCGTCGTGGTGAGCAACCGCGAGGGGGCGCGGGGAATCGAGCGGGCACAGGCGCGAGGGATTCGGGCGCGGGTGATTCCGTCGAAGGGACTGCAGCGGGAAGAGCACGACCGGCTGGTGGTGGCGGCGCTCGAAGAGCACGGCGTCGAGCTGGTCTGTCTCGCCGGATACATGCGGCTGCTCTCGCCGTACTTCATCCAGAAATTTCCGCAACGCATTTTGAACATTCACCCGTCGCTGCTGCCGGCGTTTCCGGGGCTGGAGGCACAGCGGCAGGCATTGGAGTACGGGGTGAAGGTGACCGGCTGCACGGTGCACTTCGTGGACGAAAATCTGGACGCAGGGCCGATTGTGGCGCAGGCGGTGGTGCCAGTGCTTGATGGAGACACCGTCGAGACCCTTTCGGCGCGGATTCTGGCCGAAGAGCACCGGATTTATACGGAGGCAGTCCGGCTGGTGCTGAGCGGGAATTTTAGGATTGAAGGAAGGCGGGTGGTGCTGACAGACGTCTCTCGGGCAATTGCAAGTTAGGCGCTAGCCCAGGAAAAAGATTTCAACGCTGAGGACACAGAGAAGGAAAAGAGAGCGGAGAGAAGAAGAGGCTGGAGAGGCGAATGCAACTGCTGGAAGAGTTTCGCTGG
>Ga0247727_10002658_pt1 | contig 40510 bp, 38 predicted proteins | sample WisWelCaveWW1625_FD_202498 | JGI IMG/M metagenome (GOLD analysis project Ga0247727, IMG submission 202498) | Biofilm microbial communities from Wishing Well Cave, Virginia, United States - WW16-25 | ecosystem: Environmental > Aquatic > Deep subsurface > Groundwater > Cave microbial mat | place... | reverse complement strand
AGCAGCAGCAGGCCCTCGACCTGATCGCCGCCATCACCGTGTAGCCAGTCGCGCTCGCCCCGCCTCAATCTCAACCGATTGAAGCATAAGCAAAACTTTCAGCAACCTTCGGGGAACTTCGGGCTAATGGACGAACGGCTTCACTATCCGCACCGTCACCCGCAACATGCAGAGGCAGTTCATGGCAGATTTTGTTGCAAAAGTCGCTCTGCCGTCTGATAGATTGCATGACTGATAGGATCTCATCCTGCATCGCGGGTTCTGTGGAGAATCCAGGTCCGTATTCGGGCACTGGTAGGAATCGATTTCTGCACTCACTCGCGCGGACAGGCTCTAAAATACTTTTGCAACAAAATCGGCACAGAGCAGACGGACTTGTGCTCTGCTAATCCGCCCCGTGCCGGACACATGCCGCGGCGCGGTCGAGCAGCAGCCTGCGCTCGCGCTCGTTGCGCGTGAGGGCGGCCGCGCGTTCGAACTCCGCGCGGGCTTCGTGGAAGCGCCCGAGCTTCTTGAGCAGGTCGCCGCGCACGCTCGGCAGCAGGTGGTAGGACTTGAGTGAGGGCTCGGACGCGAGGGCGTCGACGATCTCGAGACCCGCTGCCGGACCGAGCAGCATCCCGCGCGCCACGGCCCGATTGAGCTCTACAACCGGCGACGGGGCGAGCTCAGCCAGCGCCCCGTAGAGACCCACGATGCGTGCCCATTCCGTCTCCCCGCCGGTGCGCGCTCTGGCATGGCAGGCAGCGATCGCGGCCTGCAGTACGTAGGGCCCACGCACGCCACCGAGACCTTCGGCACGCTCCAGTGCCTTGAGGCCGCGACGGATGAGGAGACGATCCCAGCGCGCGCGGTCCTGATCGAGCAGCAGGATCGGCTCGCCGGACGGCCCCACGCGCGCCTTCAGGCGCGACGCCTGGATTTCCATCAGCGCGACCAGTCCGTGCACCTCCGGCTCGTCGCGCGCGAGCTCTGCAAGGATGCGGCCGAGCCGCAGTGCCTCCTCGCACATCTGGGGGCGTATCCAGTCGTCGCCGGCAGTCGCCGAATAGCCCTCGTTGAACACCAGGTAGATGACCTCCAGCACCGACGACAAGCGGGCGTCGCGGTCGGCGCCGCGCGGGACTTCGAACGGCACCCGCTTCTCGGCCAGCGTGCGCTTGGCACGCACGATGCGCTGGGCGATGGTCGGCTCCGGAACCAGAAATCCGCGCGCGATCTCCTCCGTCGTCAGGCCGCCGAGCAGTCGCAGCGTCAGCGCCACCCGCGCCTCGGTCGAGAGCACCGGATGGCACAGGCGCAGCAGATCGTCGCCGATGTCGTCATCGACCGCAGCGTCGAAATCGGGGGTTGCGCCCTCCCCCTCGGCCTCGAGCTCGCGCCCCAGCTCGGCGTGCTTGCGCTCGATCAGCTTGGCGCGCCGCAGCCGGTCGATCGCACGATGCTTGGCCGCGGCCATGAGCCAGGCGCCGGGCTTGTCCGGGATGCCCGACCTGGGCCACTGCTCGAGCGCGGCGACCAGCGCATCCTGCGCCAGCTCCTCGGCCAGGCCGACATCGCGCACCATGCGGGCGAGGCCGGCGATCAGCTTCGCCCGCTCGATCCTGAACACCGCGTCGATCGCAAGATGAGTGTCGGTCGCCGTCACGTTGCCGATGAGACCATCTTCGATCGGCTGGAGCAAGCCGCGGACATTCCGGCGTGCCCCAACTCCTACTGCGCTTCGCCGCTTCCGCTGTCGCCCGCGTCGTTCTCGGCCGCACCGTTGCCGTCCTCGGGGATGCGCTCGACAGAGACGACCTTCTCGCTCTCGTCGGTCTTGAAGATGCGCACGCCCTGTGCGCTGCGCGCGGCGATGCGCACGTCGTCCACCGGGCAGCGGATCAGCTTGCCGCCGTCCGTCACCAGCATGATCTGGTCCGACCTCTCGACCGGGAACGATGCCACCAGCGGGCCGTTGCGCTCGTTGACGGTCATGGCGACCAGGCCTTTGCCGCCGCGGCCGGTGATGCGGTAGTCGTAGGAGGAGGTGCGCTTGCCGTAGCCGCGTTCGGAGACGGTCAGCACGAACTGCTCGTTGGCGCTGAGCTCGGCGTAGCGGGCGGCGCTCAGGCTGGCATCGGGGTCGGCGATCTCGTCGCTGGCCTCGGGCTCGGCCTCGCCTTCGGATGGGTCCGCGCTCTCGGCGCGGCGCACGGCCAGCGCCTGCTTGAGATAGAGCCCGCGCTCGCCGTGGGGTGCCTCGACGTGGCGCAGGATCGCCATCGAGATCAGCTCGTCGCCGTCCCCCAGCCGTATGCCCCTGACACCGTCGGAGGCGCGCCCCTTGAACAGGCGCACCGTATCCTTGATTTGGAAGCGGATGCACTGGCCCTGGGCGGTGGTGAGCAGCACGTCGTCGTCGGCCGAGGCGATGGCAACGCGCACGATGCGGTCGCCCTCCTCGAGCTTCATGGCGCTCTTGCCGGCGCGGTTGATGGCTTGGTAGTCGGCGAGGCTGCTGCGGCGGACGTTGCCGCGCCGGGTGGCGAACATCAGCTCGAGCGAGCCCCAGGTGTTCTGGTCCTCCGGCAGCGGCAGGATCGAGGTGATGGTCTCGCCCTCGGCCAAGGGGAGCAGATTGACCAGCGCCTTGCCGAGCGACTGCGGCGTGGCGGCGGGGAGCCGCCACACCTTCATGCGGTAGGCCATGCCGCGCGAGGAGAAGAACAGCACCGGCGTGTGCGTCGAGGCGATGAAGATCTGGGTGACGACGTCCTCCTCGCGCGTCGACATGCCGGCGCGGCCCTTGCCGCCGCGCCGCTGCGCCCGGTAGGTGGAGAGCGGCACCCGCTTGATGTAGCCGCGGTGGCTGACGGTGACCACCATGTCCTCGCGCTGGATCAGGTCCTCGTCCTCGACCTCGCCCTCCATCTCGACGATCTCGGTGAGGCGCGGGGTGCCGAACTCGGCCTTGATGTCGCTGAGCTCCGTCTTGATGATGTCGACGATGCGGGCGCGCGAAGCCAGGATGGCGAGATAGTCTTTGATCTCCTCGCCGAGCTTCTTCAACTCGTCGCCGATCTCGTCGCGCCCCAGCGCGGTGAGCCGCTGCAGACGCAGATCGAGGATGGCCCGGGCCTGCTCGTCCGAGAGGCGGATGGTGCCGTCGGCCTGGAGCCGGTGGCGCGGATCGGCAATGAGATCCACCAGCGGGCCGATGTCCTTGGCGGGCCAGGCGCGCGCCATCATCTCTTCGCGCGCCACCGCCGGGCTCGGCGCGCTGCGGATCAGCCGGATCATCTCGTCGATGTTGGCGACGGCCACCGCCAGGCCGACCAATACGTGAGCGCGGTCGCGCGACTTGGCGAGCAGATGCTTGGTGCGCCGCGACACCACCTCCTCGCGGAAGGCCGTGAACGAGGCAACGATGTCCTTGAGGTTGAGCTGCTCGGGCCGGCCGCCGTTGATGGCGAGCATGTTGGCGTTGAAGCTCGTCTGCAGGTCGGAGAAGCGCCAGAGCTGGTTCAGCACCACGTCGGCGATGGCGTCGCGTTTCAGCTCGATGACGACGCGCATGCCCTCGCGGTTGGATTCATCCCAGATGTTGGCGATGCCCTCGACCTTCTTCTCGCGCACCTGCTCGGCGATCTTCTCGATCAGCGTCTTCTTGCAGACCTGATAGGGGATGGCCGTGACGATGAGAGCCTCGCGGTCCTTGCGGATCGTCTCGGTGTGCACCTTGGAGCGCATGACGATCGCGCCGCGGCCCCTGTGGTAGGCGGCAGCCATGCCGGACCGCCCGAGGATGAGTGCCCCGGTCGGGAAATCCGGGCCGGGCAGGAACTGCATCAGCGCATCGATCGAGATTTCGGGATCGTCGAGGTGGGCAATGCAGGCATCGATCACCTCGCCCAAGTTGTGCGGCGGAATGTTCGTGGCCATGCCGACGGCGATGCCGCCGGAGCCATTGACCAGCAGGTTGGGGAACTTGGACGGCAGCACGGACGGCTCCCTGAACGAGCCGTCGTAGTTGTCCTTGAACTCGACCGTGTCCTTGTCGAGGTCGTCGAGCGTCGTGCCGGCGACCTTGGTAAGCCGGCATTCGGTATAGCGTTCGGCCGCCGGCGGATCGTCGTCCACCGAGCCGAAGTTGCCCTGGCCATCGACCAGCGTCAGCCGCATGGAGAAGTCCTGGGCCATGCGCACGAGCGCATCGTAGATGGGCTGGTTGCCGTGCGGATGGTATTTGCCCATCACCTCGCCGACCACGCGCGCGCTCTTGACGTACTTCTTGTTGTGATCGAGCCCCAGCTCGTGCATGCCGAACAGGATGCGCCGGTGCACCGGCTTGAGGCCGTCGCGCACGTCGGGCAGCGCGCGGCTCACGATCACGCTCATGGCATAGTCGAGGTATGAGCGCTTCATCTCCTCGGTGATGGAGACCGGCCGGATATCCATCGGGCCTTTGTCGCCAGGCGTGCCGCCGCCTGCGGGTTTGTCGTTGTCCGCCACTGGATGCGCCTATGGTTGTACGTAGACGAAGGGTACGTCCGGCTCCTGCCGCAGCCGAAAATTCACGCCGAGACGCTGATTGGACTGCCTCGCCGCGTTGATAGCCGAGCGGCTCGGCGAGGGCAATACGAGCTGCCCGAAGCAATCGGAAGATAATAGATTTTGCACGTTTTTTCAACAGTCTAGCGTGTACGTTGTGAGGTCCTTTCCTGCGCCGCTGCCGCTGTCTAGGCTTGCGCGCAAGCGGGCTCAAGAGGAGGCATCCGATGGCGGCAGGCGGCTCGACCAGGGTGGTGATTGCAGCGCTCGCCTGCAACGGCCTGATTGCCGTCTCCAAGTTCGTCGCGGCGGCCATCACGGGGTCGGCCGCGATGCTGTCCGAAGCCGTGCACTCGGTGGCCGACACAACCAACCAGGGCCTCCTGCTGCTCGGTATGCGGCGCGCGCGGCGCCCGGCCGATGCGCGTCATCCGTTCGGCTACAGCAAGGAGCTGTATTTCTGGAGCTTCGTGGTCGCCATCCTGCTGTTCTCCATGGGGGCCGGCGTGTCGATCTACGAGGGCGTGCAGAAACTCCTGCACCCGCACCCGATCGAGCACGCGATCGTCAACTATGTCGTGCTGGGCGTGGCCATCGCCTTCGAGCTCGTATCCACCTATGTGGCGCTCCGCGAGTTCAACGTCCAGCGCGGTGAGATGGCGCCCTTGGCGGCGCTCAGGAGTTCCAAGGACCCTGCGCTGTTCACGGTGGTGCTGGAAGACCTTGCGGCCCTGGTCGGCCTCGTCCTTGCGCTGGCGGGCAACATGGCGGCCGACCTGCTCGGCTGGCTGCCGGCCGACGCGGTCGCCTCGATTGCCATCGGCTGCCTGCTGGCGGGCGTGGCGGCGTTCATGAGCCTGGAGACCAAGAGCCTGCTGATCGGCGAGGCGGCCAGTGCCGAGGTGGTGGAGGGCGTGCGCAAGCTGATCGAGGCGGAGGTGGCCGCGAGCGGCGCGATCAAGCGCGTTCACGCCATCCGCACCATGCATCTGGGTCCGCAGGACGTGCTGCTGACGGCGCGCATCGACTTCGACGACGCCGTGAGCGCGGCACGGGTTGAGGATGTCGTGGGGGACCTCGAGCGCGCCATCAAGGCCCGCTTCCCCGAGATCCGGCGGCTATTCCTTGCGGCCAAGGGGGATTGAGCACCGGCGGGATAGGCGTGGCGCTGGGATGGCCAGCGGCGCGTCCGTGCGTGGCGCATGCTCTCCTAAAGCAAGGCGATGAATTCCTCAACCGTCAGCCCTGCTTGTTTGATGATCGCGCGCAGCATAGGACGCGGAAGATCTCGGCCTTTGTGCAAGGGAATCGTCGTAGCCCTGGTTGAGTCTTGCCTGTGCACCATCCGATGATGGCTGCCCGCAGAGCGCACGACTTCAAACCCCGCCCTTTCGAGCGCGCGAATGACCGCGAGTGCCTTCATCGCCGGAAGGCGACGGGTCATGCGGCGATCGAGACTGTTACCTCACGGACCCGAGGTTTGCCGACTTCGTCTGGTATTTCTTCGCCTCGCTCGCGTCGGCTCTCAAGGACCAACTCGATCGCTTCTCGCGCCATCGCGAGCGCTTCCTCCTCGGTATCGCCGCCGGTGACAACCTCAGGCAGCGCGGGCACATGCACTAGGAAGCCGCCTACCTCCATCTGTTCGAGAACAATTGAATATGTTCGCGTTGCGCTCATCCCGCAGTTCCTTTTCCTCTTGTGCTGCAGACCTTACCACAACAGGCTCATCTACATCCTATTCCGTCACCCGCCGAATAGCACTCGATGCATGATGCGACCGGGCGCGAAGGTGAAGATGCCGGCGATGATCAGCGCGCCGCCAAACAGACCGAGCATGGTCCACTTGTGCCCGACGACCAGGTGCTGGCGCGCGAAGGAGACGCCCAAGGGAAGCATGGCCAACGTGAAGATGGAGAGCAGGTGGATCGGGCTCCACGGTCCCCAGAGGCGCAGTTCGTGAATCCAGAACGAGCTGATGGCGACAACCAGCATCAGCCCCACCCAGGTGTAGCCGAGTGCGCGGTGCCCCGTGGTTCCCTTCACGCGCGCGAGTTGCACCACACCCAGTACGAACGCAGCAAGGGCGGCGTAGGCGTGGAGTTGGATGGCAAGCGGAGCATCGATGAATGGTGCAAGGTTCATGGCGGATAACCTCTATGTTAATAGAGTTTACATAGGGGTTCGCGATGCCCGCGGCAAGCCTTGCAGCGAGCTGGCCGTTCTCCTCTTGCTGCGGTGCAGTCCAGCGAGGAGCCGTGCCAAGCCCCTCCACTACAGGCTGGCCACGACCCCCGCCACAAAGGCCGAGAGGCCGGTCTGCCGCTCCCGCTTCAGCCGCTCGGCCGCGACAATGCTGACGAGGCTCGCGAAGCTTGTCTCCACGTCGGCGTTGACGATCGCGTAGTCGTACTCCGCCCAGTGCTCGATTTCCGCCGTCGCGGCCGCCAGGCGCTGCGCCATCACGGCCTCGGAATCCTGGTTGCGAGTCCGCAGGCGCCGTTCCAGCGCCTTGCCGTCCGGCGGCAGGATGAACACGCGCACGACATCGCGCGGCAGGCGCTTCTTGAGTTGCCGCGCACCCTGCCAATCGACGTCGAACAGCACGTCGGTGCCGGCCTTCAGCAACTCCAGCACCCCGGCTCGAGGGGTTCCGTAGCATTCGCCGAAAACCTCTGCCCACTCGAGCAGCTTGCGCCCGCGCTTCAGCCGGTTGAACTCCGCCTTGTCGACAAACACGTAGTCGGTCCCATCGACCTCGCCGCGACGCGGCTTGCGTGTCGTTACCGAAACGGACATGCGGATGCCGGCATCGGCCGCAAGCAAGCGGCGGGCAAGGGTCGTCTTGCCGGCGCCGGAGGGCGAGGAGAGCACGAGCAGCATGCCCCGGCGGGCGATGCGGGGGGCGTCTCTCGAGCGTGCCTTACTCAATGTTCTGGACCTGCTCGCGCATCTGATCGATCACCGCCTTGAGCTCGAGGCCCGCCCGCGTCGTCTCGGAGTCGTTTGCCTTGGAGCACAGCGTGTTAGCTTCGCGATTGAACTCCTGAGCCAAAAAATCGAGCCGGCGTCCCGCGGGTTCTCTCGCGTCGAGCAGCTCTCGACCCGCAGAGACATGCGCGGCGAGGCGCTTGAGCTCTTCTTCGATGTCGGAGCGGGCTGCCAGCAGTGCGGCCTCCTGATACATGCGCGCCTCGTCAAGCGCGACACCCGTCTCGAGCAGCCGGCCGACCTGCTCCTTGAGCCGCTGGCGGACCGCAGCAGGCGCACGCGACGGCGAGCGTTCGATCGCATCCACCAAGCGTTCGATCTCGGCCAGCTGCTCCAGCACGATTGCCCTTAGCCGGCGCCCCTCCTCGGTGCGCGCCTGGACCATGCCGTCGAGCGCGACCTCGAGGTTTGCCAGCATCGCCTCGACGCGTGCGTTCGCTTCGGCCTCGGTCTCCTCCGGCTCCACCAGCTCGAGCACGCCCCTGACATTGAGCAGCGCCTCGGCGCTCGGCGGAGCCACTGCTATCGTCGCCTTGAGGCTCTCGATTGCCGCCACCACCTGCCGCAGCGCGACTTCATTGAGCCGGATTTCCGCCTGTCCATGGGTTCGCTTGGCCGTCAGGTTGACGGTGAGGCTCCCCCGGGCGATGCGCCGGCCCACCGCCTCGCGAATGCGCGGTTCGAGGCCCTCGAAGCCGGGAGGGACGCGCAGCCGCGTGTCCAGGCCCCGCCCGTTCACAGAGCGCAGTTCCCAATGCCAGTTGAACGGGCCGCCTGCCCCGTCTGCCCGCGCAAAGCCCGTCATGCTCTTTATGGTCATGGTATCGTAGGTACGGGTTATGGTGCGCGGAACGCCGCGCTGCCGAAAAGGAGCTGAACCCCGGAGCCGGAATCTAAGCAGATTTGGATCATCGCGCCAACAGATCGACCGCCGGCATGCCGTGGCAAATGAATCTTGACAGGCGAACGCAATTTGCCAGTACGACCAGACCGCGTTCGCTCACCGTTTGGATTTTGCCGCCGTCGGCTCGGTCGTCGACGCCCAAGGCCCCTCGTTTGGGGCCGCTGCCTTGCTCTTCTCTGGTTGCGCCGTAGTTGGACCCTGCGCCGTCGCCTTGGCCTTGATCTCCTTTTCGAGCGCGCGCCACTTCTGCACGTTGGCATTGTGCTCCTTCAGCGTCTCGGCAAACACGTGGCCGCCGGCCCCGTCGGCAACGAAATAGAGCTCCTTGGTGTTCGTCGGGTTGAGCACGGCTTCAATCGACGCTCTGCCCGGATTGCAGATCGGGGTCGGCGGCAGGCCGTCGATCTGGTAAGTGTTGTGTGCGCTTTTCTTCCCGATCTCCTTTCTGAGAATCGGCCGGTTCCACACGGTCTTGCCGGCACCGAGGCCATAGAGAATCGTCGGGTCGGACTGTAGCCGCATATTCTGCCGGAGCCGATTGATGAAGACTGCTGCTACGCGCTCGCGCTCGTCGTTGCGTCCCGTCTCCTTCTCGACGATGGAGGCCAACACGATCGCTTCTTCCCATGTCTTCAGCGGCAGGTCCTTCCGGCGCTGTGCCCACACCTTCTCCGCCAACTTGCGTGCTTCGGTCTGCATTTGGTCGATGATCGTCTGCCGCTGGGCGCCGCGCTGAACGATGAACGTCTCGGGCAACAGTGCGCCTTCCGGCGGCACCTCGGCGATATCGCCCGTGAGGTTCGCATCGGCTTTCAAACGCTCCACGATCTGGTAGCTGGTGAGACCCTCGGGAATCGTCACGCGATAGGTGATGGTCTTCCCGTCGGCGAGAATGTCGATGACCTGGCGCACGCTTGCAGCCTGGGGCATCTGATAGTCGCCTGCCTTGAGGTGCATCGGCCGTACACTGTCGTTCCAGCCCGCGAACTTGGCCAGCAGGTAGCCGGCGATGAACAGGCGCCGATCCGAGATTACGCCGTCGCGCTCGAGCCGCGCGGCAATCTCGTGGGTGCCCTCGCCCTTGGGAATGACGACAATCTTGCTGCGAGCCAGGGGCCCCGGCGTGTTCATCCAGTTCTGGAGCACCAGCGCCGCGCCGCCCGCGATCGCCATAAACAGCAACAGCAGGGTAAATAGTCCACTGACAATCCGGAATAGGCTCCGGGATGCGCCGGGCTCGCCGCGGAAGCGCTGGTGGCGCAACCGCGCAGCCGGCCGCGTCGGTTCCAGCCGCTCCGCGGGACTGCGCGGCAATGGCCCGGTTGCGCGGCCACTATAGTGCGGCTCGGCCGGCCGGCGACTGCTCATGCGCTATCTCCTCGCAGCGCGCACCCAGGTCTTATGAGAGTTTCTTTCGCGCGCTCAGTCCCGTCCTACCGGACATCGATTCCCGGTTTCGAAGCTTTAGGGTAAATGTGGCGGAAGGACGAATTCTGCGCAAGCGCAACGAGTCGGACCGACTCTTCGCCTCTGCGGCTAAAGCGGGTTGTACTGGCTTTCTATGCTGCCAGGCGCCGCAACACCAGCGAGGCATTGGTGCCGCCGAAGCCAAAGGAGTTGGAGAGCACCGTATCGATGCTGCGCTTCTTGGCCTCGTGCGGAACGAGATCGATCGCCGTCGCCACTGACGGATTATCGAGATTGAGCGTCGGCGGCGCGACGTTGTCGCGGATGGCGAGCACGGAAAAGATGGCCTCGACCGCGCCCGCGGCGCCCAGCAGATGGCCAATCGCCGACTTGGTCGAGGACATGACGAGTGCGCCCGCGGCGTTGCCGAACAGCCGCTCGACGGCACCCAGCTCGATCTCGTCGCCCATCGGCGTCGAGGTGCCGTGCGCATTGATGTAATCAACGTCGCTCGCTGCGATCCCGGCACGCGCCAGCGCGGCGCGCATGCAGCGGTAGGCCCCGTCGCCGTCCTCGGCGGGCGCCGTGATGTGGTAGGCATCGCCCGACATTCCGTAGCCGATGACCTCGGCGTAGATGCGAGCCCCCCGTGCGCGGGCGTGCTCCAAGCTCTCCAGCACGACCACCCCGGCACCCTCGCCCATGACGAAGCCGTCCCGGTCCTTGTCATAGGGACGCGAGGCTCTGGTGGGCTGCTCGTTGAAGCCGGTGGAGAGGGCGCGGCAGGCCGCGAAGCCCGCAACGGCAATCCGGCAGATCGGGCTTTCCGCGCCGCCGGCAACCATCACATCGGCGTCGCCCAACGCCACCAGGCGCGATGCATCGCCAATGGCGTGGGCACCGGTGGAACAGGCGGTGACAACGGAGTGATTGGGTCCCCTGAGGCCATGCTTGATCGAGACATAGCCGGAGGCCAGGTTGATAAGCCGACCCGGAATGAAGAAAGGGCTGACGCGGCGTGGACCCTTGTCCTTCAACAGCAGGGATGTCTCGGCGATGCCATTGAGCCCGCCGATCCCGGAGCCGATGAGCACACCCGTGCGCTCTTGCTTTTGCGGCGTGTCGGCCTTCCAGTCGGCGTCGCGCAAAGCAAGCTCGGCAGCCCCCATCGCAAAGATGATGAAATCGTCGACCTTGCGCTGCTCCTTGGGCTCCATCCAATCGTCGGCATCGAACTTGCCTTCCGACAGCGGCCCGCGCGGGATGAAACAGGCAATCTGGCAAGCGAGATCGCTGACGACAAACTCCTCGATTCGCCGTGCGCCACTCTTGCCTTGGAGCAGTCGAGACCAACTCGCCTCAACTCCGCAGCCGAGCGGCGTGACAAGACCAAGCCCGGTGATAACGACGCGACGCAGCATTCCTGGTCCCGGTTCGGCCCCCATGCTCGAGTTGTCGGGCGCTCCCTCAGGTGCGCCGCGTTCGCACAGGAGACCGGCAGGTGCGCTTCATGAGGCCGCGGGCGGCGGCGTTCCAGCGGCGCTCGCGTGCTGTTCGAGGAATTTGACCGCGTCCCCTACTGTCTGGATCCGCTCCGCTGCGTCGTCCGGAATCTCGCAGCCGAATTCCTCTTCGAAGGCCATGACCAGCTCGACGGTGTCCAAGCTGTCAGCTCCCAGATCGTCGATAAAGCTCGCGCTGTCAGTGACCTTGTCGGCCTCCACGCACAGGTGCTCGACCACGATCTTCTTCACGCGCTCTGCGACGTCGCTCATCGGCATATTTCCTCGGCTGACCCTGTCCGTTTGCTGATCCAAGCTGCTGTTCTTCGCGTCAACGTGTCGGTACGCAAACCCCGAGCCTGCGAGAGCGCCACGGCCTATCTCGGCAATGGGGTGGATGCACAACCCCACGACCGCGCTTTCCCCTAAGGTTGGGCACACAAATCACGGGCTCGTTAACACACTTCACCCGCCTTGACCAGCGTCTGAAGGGGCAGTCGCCCGGGGTCGCCCAATGGGTTGCCGCGGAGCTTTTCTAGAGCATGACCAGGCCACCATTCACGTGCAAAGTTTGCCCCGTCATGTAACCCGCCTCCGCCGAGGCCAAATAGACGCAGGCGGCGGCGACGTCGGTAGGAGTACCGAACTTCTGCGCCGGAATCGCCTCCTTGATAGCGCCGACCTGTTTTTCGTTCAGGGCGTCGGTCATGGCCGTGGAAATGAAACCGGGCGCGATGCAGTTCACGGTAATACCTCGCGACGCAACCTCGCGCGCAAGCGACTTCGACATCCCGACGATGCCGGCCTTTGAGGCGGCGTAGTTGCCCTGACCCGGGTTGCCGACAACGCCGCTGACGGATGCGATGTTGACGATCCGCCCATAGCCGGTTTTGGCCCTCATCATGGCGCGCGCCGCCCCGCGCATCAGCATGAAGGTGGAGGTAAGGTTGACGGCAATCACCTGGTCCCATTGTTCATCCTTCATCACCATGAGCAGGTTGTCCTTGGTGAGGCCGGCGTTGTTTACCAAGATGTCCAGGCGCCCGAGCTTCGCTATGCTCCCGTCGACCAGTCCCGCCACCGCCGCCCTGTCGGCAAGGTCACAGGGCAGCACGTGGATGCGATTGCCGAGTTCCACTGCAAGCTTCTCGAGCTTGTCCGTCTGGCGGCCGGACACGGCCACAGCGGCGCCCTGCCTGTGCAAGGCACGCGCGATGGCTCCGCCGATGCCGCCCGTGGCGCCGGTGACGAGCGCCGTCCTGTCGGTCAAATCGAACATGGTGTCCCCTATTGTCTGAGCGAGGGTAACGCGGCGTCAATTTCCTGGGGTGTACCGATCGAGACGGCATTCAGCGAGGGTACGATGCGCTTAGCGAGCCCTGCCAGCACCTTGCCCGACCCTATCTCATAAATATCCGTGACGCCCTCCGCCGCCATGGCGGCGACGCACTCGCGCCAGCGCACGGTGCCGGTTACCTGTTCGATGAGGCGAACCTTGATCTCGGCGGGATCGGAGATCGGCGCGGCCACCACATTGGCCACCAGCGGGACCACGGGCCGCGCAATTCGCACCTCTTTGAGCGCGGCGGCCATCACGTCGGCAGCGGGCTGCATCAGGGCGCAATGGAAGGGGGCGCTGACGTTGAGTGGGATGAACCGGCGCACGCCGTGCGACTTCGCCAGCTGCGCCGCCCGCTCGATTGCGCCCCTGGTTCCGGAGATCACGGCCTGTGTCGGCTCGTTGTCGTTGGCGACCTGGCACACCTCGCCCTGTGCGGCCTCGGCGGCGAGCTTTTCGGCGACCTCCCTGCCCACACCAAGCAGGGCAGCCATTGCCCCCATTCCAACAGGAACAGCAGCCTGCATCGCCCGGCCACGGGTCCGCAGGAGGCGTGCGGCGTCAGCCACTGCCAGCGCGCCCGCGGCGGCGAGCGCCGTGTATTCCCCGAGCGAGTGGCCGGCAACGAATTCGACCCGCTTGGCGAGACGGACACCGTGTTCCTCGAGCACCCGCATGACGGCGAGCGACATCGCCATCAGGGCCGGTTGCGCATTTTCCGTGAGCGTCAGCGTCCCGATCGGGCCTTGAAACATGATCCCGGAGAGGTTCTGGCCCAGTGCCGCATCGACCTCGTCGAACACGGCTCGCGCGGCAGCATGAGCCTTGGCGAGTTCCGCCCCCATGCCGACAGCCTGGCTGCCTTGCCCGGGAAATACGAACGCGACGGCCATGCATCCTAGACCGAGGTTGTTGATCCAAGCGCGGCTTAGCCACAGGCCGCCCCGCTCTGTCAAGGCTTCCTCCACCCCCGCGAAGTTGGTCCAGCAATGCGGCTGTTTGCGCTTGCCGATGCTGCCAATATGCGTATAACTCGCGCTTCACCCGGTCCGGCCGGAGGCTGAACGGCAGATCCTCCAAAAAGTGTGGAGGAAGGGCGCATGCCCGGCTGCCGGTGTCTTCGCTCTTTCGGGTCCTTGGGCCTTTCTGTGCGAGCGCATGCCGCACCGCGGTCCAAAAGGGGCTTTGCGCCGGACGGGCAGACGGAAAGGCGGTTGCAACGTGCCACTCTATGAGCATGTCTTCCTGGCTCGCCAGGATATTTCGCAGACGCAGGTCGACGCCCTGACGAAGGAATATGGCGACCTCATCACCGAGGGCGGCGGCAGGGTCGCCAAGGTCGAATACTGGGGCGTGAGGCCGCTTGCCTACAAGATCAAGAAGAACCGTAAGGCGCACTTTTCGCTCGTGAACATTGACGCGCCGCCGGCGGCGGTTGCCGAGATGGAGCGGCGCATGCGGCTGTCCCCGGACGTGATCCGTTTCCTGACTGTACGCGTCGATGCGCACGAAACGGAGCCTTCCATCCAGATGCGCAAGAGCGACCGCGACGATCGGCGTGACGGTGACCGTGGTGGCTTCCGGGGCGGCGATCGCGGCGGCTTTCGCGGGGGCGGTGGAGGCTTTCGTGGAGGTGGCGGGGGGTTCCGCGGTGGCGGAGGGGGGCCGCGCCGCGACCGCGATGGCGGCGATGGCGATCGCCCGCGTGGCCCACGAGCACCTCGCGAACAGCGCGACGCCGAGACACCGCAGACCGAGACAGGGGAGAACTGAGCCGTGGCTGACGTTGCCAGCACCCCCGTTCGGCGGGCGTTCCATCGCCGCCGCAAGACCTGCCCGTTCTCCGGGGAGAACGCACCCAAGATCGACTACAAGGATGCGCGCATGCTCGGACGCTACATGTCCGAGCGCGGCAAGATCGTGCCAAGCCGGATAACGGCCGTGTCCGCAAGCAAGCAGCGCGAGTTGGCCAGGGCCATCAAGCGCGCACGTTTCCTCGGCCTGCTGCCATATATCGTCGAGTAGGCGCGAGGCCGGCGGCCTGGCGGGAACGCAGGGCCGCTTCTGATGTCGAAGGGTTGGGACGGCGCTTCGTCTCTAACCGCCACGGCGGGACAGCTGCAGACATGCGATACGGTTTCCTCATTGGTCTCGGATCGGGACTTGTGTCGGCGCTGCTGTTCTATTCGGCGGCGCGCGGTGGAGCGCTGCTGAGCCTCCTTTTGGGGCTGCTGACGCCGCTTCCGTCGCTGATCGCCGGCCTCGGGTGGGGCTGGCTGCCCGCCGCTGCGGCGGCGGTGGTAGGTTCTCTAGTCGTCGGAGTCGCTACCGACGCGCCATCCGCTGTCGGCTATTTTCTGACCCTCGGGTTCCCCTCGGCGCTGGTCGCATACCTCGCCTATCTGAGCCGGCCCGATCCGCACGACGATAACGCTCGCGAGTGGTATCCGGCTGGGCGTCTGATGGGGGGCATGGCGCTCTATGCCGGCGCGCTGCCGGTGCTGATCTTGCCTCTGATCGGCGGCAGCTACGAGGCCATGCGGGCCCCCATGGGAGACGTCTTCCAGCGCATGTCCCAGCGTGCGCCGGAGTTCGGCATGAAGCCCATGACCGGGCAGCAGGTCCAGGCGTTCACTGATTTTTTCATTGCAGCGCTGCCTGCGGCGCTCTCGACCTATTGGCTGATCGTCTTCACGCTCAACGTGTATCTCGCCGGGCGCGTTGCCCTCGCTTCCGGGCGCCTCGGCCGCGATTGGCCAGACCTGCCCGCCATGGCCTACCCGCTGGGTTTTCCGTTGCTTCTGGTTGCGGCCGTCGTCGCATCGTACGGGCCGGGCGCCATCGGCATCGCCGGAACGAGCTTCATGGGCGGATTGCTGTTCGCCTACCTCGTTGCCGGGCTGGCGCTGATGCACTTCATTGCGCGCAGCCGCGCGCCGTGGATCCTCTGGTTCGTATATGCAGGCTTGGTCCTGTTCGGTCCCTATGCCGCCCTTGCCATCACCCTGTGCGGCTTGATCGACCCAATCTTCAAGCTGAAGCAGCGGCTCGGCTCGCCGCCTCCTCCCCCAACTTGAACCGCATCGCAAGAACGGAGCATCCCCATGCAGGTCATACTCTTGGAGCGCATCGGCCGCCTCGGCCAGATGGGCGACGTCGTCACCGTCAAGGACGGCTACGCACGCAACTTCCTGTTGCCGCAGAAGAAGGCACTGCGGGCCACCAAGGATAACCTTGCACGCTTCGAGTCGAACCGCTCCCAGCTCGAAGCGCGTAACCTCGAGCTCAAGAAGGAGGCCGAAGCGGTGGCGGCCAAGCTCGATGGCAAGAGCTTTGTGGCGATCCGCCAGGCGGGCGACACCGGCCAGCTCTACGGCTCGGTGGCCACGCGCGATGTCGTCGAGATCGTCACCGCAGGCGGGTTCAGCATCGACCGGCGGCAGGTCGTGCTCGACCGCCCGATCAAGACGCTGGGCATCCACGCAACCAGAGTTGCATTGCACCCCGAGGTTATCGTCAGCGTCTCCCTCAACGTGGCGCGCACCGAGGACGAGGCCGAGCGCCAGGCCCGCGGCGAGGACGTGACGGTCGTCAAGGAAGAGGGTGTCCAGCTCGAGACATTCAACCCCGACGAGGTCTTCGAGGAGGAAACGCTGGTGCGGCAGCCGGGCGAAGCTCGGAGTGAGGAGCCTTCGGCGGGCTAGGTTCCGTTAGCAGAGAATGCGGTGGCTTGCCGGGGACCGCCTCGCACGTCCACCCACGGCTCTGTTTCTCGAACACAGTGGGTTGGACCAACCGTAATTGCCGCGCTAACATGGGCGAATCCAATACGGAGCAGGGCCCGTGTTCGCGCTGCGCTTACTCCTTCGCCGCTTCGTGCGGCGCGGCCGTCTTGGTGTGATCGATCACACAGGGCGCCGGCACGACTTCGGCATCGCCGACGCTCGCCCGAGCGCCGCGATACGCCTCCACGATCCGGTTCTCTATCGGCGCCTCGCTCTCTATCCTACGCTGCATGTCGGGCGTGCATATGTCGATGGTACCCTGACCATCGCCGAAGGCGAGCTGTCGGATTTTCTGGATCTTCTGCTGCTCAACGAACGCTTGGCATCGAGAGGACGCGCGGGTGAGATCAGAAGGCGGTTCGGCGAGTTGGCCCGGCTTGCGGCGGTCGTCAATCTCCCGCGCCGAGCGCGCCGCAACGTCCACCATCACTACGATCATCCTGCGGACTTCTATCGCTGCTTTCTTGACGAGGACTTGCAGTACTCATGCGCGTACTTTGCTGCCGAGGGGCTCTCGCTGGAGGAAGCGCAGGAGGCCAAGAAGCGTCACATCGCCGCCAAGCTCGATCTGCATTCCGGGCATCGCGTACTAGACATCGGCTGCGGCTTTGGCGGCATGGCGCTGTACCTCGCGCGCAACTACGGAGTTCACGTCACGGGCATAACGCTGAGCACCGAGCAACTCAAGATCGCGCGCGAGCGCGCCGCCAAGCAGGGGCTCTCGCGTCTTGTGGACTTCCGGCTCGAAGATTATCGCCGCACGCGCGGAGCGTTCGACCGCATCGTTTCGGTAGGCATGTTCGAGCATGTGGGGCGTCCGCACTACCGACGGTTCTTCTCCCGCCTCAACACCCTCCTCGCCGGGGACGGGGTAGCTGTGCTGCACACGATCGGGCGGCAGTTGCCGCCGTCGCCGATCAACGTCTGGATACGGCAGAACATCTTCCCCGGTGCCTATCTGCCGAGTCTTTCCCAGTTGGCGCCGGTCCTGGAAAAGCAGGACCTTTGGCTCACCGATTTCGAGAACCTGCGTCTGCACTATGCGACGACCCTCAAGGAGTGGAACCGGCGCTTCCAGCTGAACCGCGAGCGGGTGCGTCAGCTCGACCCCGCGCGCCACGATGAGCGTTTCTGCCGCATGTGGGAATTCTATCTGCGGGTGTGCGAAGCAGCCTTCCGCCACACCGGCCTGACGGTATTCCAGCTGCAACTCACGAAGAAGATCGACGCAGCACCCCTCACGCGCGACTACATGTTCGAAGAGGAGCGCCGCCTGATGGCGGGCGATGCAACGTTGCCCGTCAAGATGAGAATGGCCGGCGAATAGGGAGCCGGCGCCGATTCGCGAAACCTCAAGCGAAATTCGACTGCGTGTGCATTGCGGTGATGAAGTTGCCGCCGGCCGATCTATCGACCCGCCGGGGGGTGGCTACACGGCGCGGAATCGGCGATGCCTCGCCCATGACCAACACAGCACGCCGCTTGCCCACCGAGGCCGGCAGAGATGCCGCTTCGCCCGACGCACTGCCCTTCAGGGCCGCGCCCCACAACCTCGAAGCCGAGCAGGCGCTGCTCGGTGCCATCCTGGTCAACAACGAGGCCCATGACCGCATCTCGGGCTTCCTCGAGCCGCACCATCTGTACGATCCGTTGCATCAGCAAATCCTCGAAACCACGGCCAAGCTGATCGCTGCCGGCAAACAGGCGACGCCGGTCACGCTCAAGACCTTTTTCGAGAGTGCCGAGCCGATCGGGTCCGGGCTCAGCGTGCCGGCCTACCTCGGCCAGCTCGCCGCCAACGCCACGACCATCATCAATGTGCGCGACTACGGCCGCACCATCTACGACCTCGCCATCCGCCGCCAGCTGATCGTGATCGGCGAGGACATGGTGAACGCAGCCTACGACAGCCCCGTGGACTTCCCGCCGAAGGAGCAGATCGAGGAGGCGGAGACGCGCCTCTTCTCGCTGGCGGAGACCGGCAAGTACGGGCAGGGGTTCGCGTCGTTCTCCGCCGCGCTGACCACCGCCATCGAAATGGCCAACAGTGCCTACCAGCGCGACGGCGGGCTTTCCGGAATTGCCACCTCGCTCAAGGCGCTGGATAGCAAGCTCGGCGGCCTGCAGGCGTCCGATCTGGTCATCCTCGCCGGCCGCCCCTCGATGGGCAAGACGGCACTCGCCACCAACATTGCCTTCAACATTGCCCGCGCCCGCGCCCGTTCGCTCAAGGAGCGGCCCGAGCTCGAGCCTGAAGACCCCACCCACGACGGCGCCGTGGTCGGCTTCTTCTCGCTGGAGATGTCGGCCGAGCAGCTAGCGACCCGCATCATGTCCGAGCAGGCCGGCATCCCGTCCGAGAAGATCCGCCGCGGCATGATCGACGAGCCGGAATTCAAGCGCCTGGTGAAGGCGAGCGAGGAGATGGCCACCCTGCCGCTCTTCATCGACCAGACCGGCGGCATATCCGTCGCCCAGCTCGCCGCCCGCGCCCGCCGCCTCAAGCGCCAGCAGCACCTCGGGCTCATCGTCGTCGACTACCTGCAACTCCTGTCCGGCTCGATCAGGCGGGCCAGCGAAGGCCGCGTCCAGGAAGTGTCGGAGATCACGACCAGCCTCAAGGCGCTGGCCAAGGAGCTCAATGTGCCGATCCTGGCGCTCTCCCAGCTCTCGCGGGCCGTGGAGAACCGCGAAGACAAGCGGCCGCAGCTGGCCGATCTGCGCGAGTCCGGCTCCATCGAGCAGGACGCCGACGTTGTCATGTTCGTCTTCCGCGAAGAGTACTATGTTGAGCGCACGAAGCCAGCGGAGGGCACGCCCGAGTTTCAAGACTGGATGGCCAAGATGCAGCTTGTCAGCGGCAGGGCCGAGGTGATCGTCGGCAAGCACCGGCACGGACCGGTCGGCGCGGTGGGGTTGCAGTTCGAGGCCAACGTCACCCGCTTCTCCGATCTGGCTCAGGACGCCTACATGCCGGCGAGGACGCGTTGACGGGAACGACCAGGGGATCATCGAGGGCACGCGCCGCCATTCCTCTATCTGCGCGTGCCGTCCTCACCGTCGATCTGTCGGCGCTGCGCGCGAACTGGGCGCGGCTCAACGAGGTTTCAGGGCGCGCGGAGTGCGCCGGCGTCATCAAGGCCGACGCCTACGGCCTGGGTCTGGCCCCCATCGCCCGTGCGCTGACGAACGAGGGCTGCAAGACTTTTTTCGTCGCCACCGTGGACGAGGGGCGCGCCGCGCGCGAGGTGCAGCCGGGGGCCACCATCTACGTGCTCGACGGGTTGCTGCCGGGCGCCGAAGCGCACTATGCGGGCTTCGATCTGCGTCCAGTTCTCTCCAGCCTCGCCGAGGTGCGCGATTGGGCGGCCTACAGCCGCGCACGGGGGCGCAAGCTCGCCGCCGCCATCCACATCGACACCGGCATGAACCGGCTGGGAATGCCGGAGGACGAATTGCAGCAGCTAGTCTCCGAGCCGGACCTGCTGGCCACCATCGAAACCACGCTGGTCATGAGTCATCTCGCCTGCGCCGACGAGCCCGCCAATCCCATGAACGTGCGGCAGTGCGAGCGGTTCAACGGGCTGCGCGCCCGGCTGCCGCCTGCGCCGGCCAGCCTGTCCAACTCGGGCGGTACCTTTCTCGGGCCGGCCTACCATTTCGACGTGGTGCGGCCCGGCATTGCCCTCTACGGCGGCCGCGCCCACGAGGGCGAGCCCAACCCGATGCGCACCGTGGTGCGGCTCACGGCCAAGATCCTCCAGGTGCACACGGTGGCACCCGGCGACACCATCGGCTACGGTGCCATCTACAAGGTGCAGCGGCCCTCGCGCATTGCCACCATCGCCTGCGGCTACGCCGACGGCTTTCTGCGCGCTTTGAGCGTTGCCACGGGTAAGGCGGGCCCGGTCGGATACATCGGCGACTACCCGGTCCCGATCGTAGGGCGCGTATCGATGGATTTCATCACCGTCGATGTCACCGATGTGCCCGAGGAGCTGACTCGCCGCGGCGGCTGGGTAGAGGTGATGGGGCAGCGCGTCACTGTCGATGACCTGACCGACAGGGCCGGCACCATCGGCTACGAGCTGCTGTCCCGGCTCGGACCTCGCGTCCACCGCGTCTACGAGGGGACCTGATTGCCGATGGCTAGATCTGCACGCGCCGCGTTCGTGTGCCAGAATTGCGGCGCCGTGGCGCCGCGCTGGGCCGGCAAGTGCGCGGGGTGCGGGGAATGGAACACCCTCGTCGAGGAGGCGGACTCCGCACCGCCGCCGGGTTCGGGCCTCAGCCGGGCGTCGAGAGGACGCGCGGTGGCCCTTCAGGACCTGGCGGAGGCGCCAGCCGAGCGTCTCGATCGCATCCCGACCGGTCTTGTCGAGCTCGACCGTGTCACCGGCGGCGGTATCGTTCCGGGCTCGGCGCTGCTGATCGGCGGCGAACCGGGGATCGGCAAGTCGACGCTGCTGCTGCAGGTGGCGGCGGCGCTCGCCATGTCCGGGCGGCGGGCGGTCTATTTCACGGGCGAGGAGGCCGCAACGCAAGTGCGCCTGCGGGCCGAGCGCCTCGGCCTGGCCGGGGCGCCGGTGGCACTGGCCTGCGAGACCAGCCTTGCCAACATTCTGGCGACGCTCGCCGAGGGGAAGGCGCCGGACCTCGTGGTCATCGACTCGATTCAGACGCTATGGGCCGATGGCATCGAGGCGGCCGCCGGCATGGTCAGCCAGGTTCGCGCTGCCACGCAATCGCTCGTGCGCTTTGCCAAGACCCAAGGGCCCGCGCTGCTGCTTGTAGGACACGTCACCAAGGACGGGCAGATCGCCGGCCCGAAGGTGATCGAGCACATGGTCGACACCGTGCTCTATTTCGAAGGCGATCGCGGGCACGCCTTCCGCATTCTGCGCGCCGCCAAGAACCGCTTCGGCGCCACCGACGAGATTGGCGTGTTCGAGATGGCCGCCTCCGGCCTGCGCGAAGTCGCCAATCCATCCGAACTTTTTCTGGGCGAACGGCTGGCCTCGAGCCCCGGCTCGGCCGTGTTCGCCGGAATGGAGGGTACCCGGCCGATCCTGGTGGAGCTGCAGGCGCTCGTCGTGCCGTCCGGACTTGGGACCCCGCGCCGGGCCGTGGTGGGCTGGGATGCCAACCGGCTGGCCATGCTGCTTGCGGTGCTCGACGCTCGCACCGGCATCAGCTTCAGCCACCATGACGTCTATCTCAACGTTGCCGGCGGGCTGAAGATCACCGAGCCGGCTGCCGATCTGGCTGCCGCTGCGGCGCTACTGTCGTCCATTGCCAATCTCGCGCTTGGGCCCTATGAGGTCTACTTCGGAGAGATCAGTCTGTCTGGGGCCGTCAGGCCGGCCGGGCATATGGGGTCGCGTCTCAAGGAGGCGAGAAAGCTCGGGTTCAAGCGCGCGGTATTGCCCGCAGCCGGTGATCTGGACGAGGCCGCGTCGAGGCTGGATTTGCTGCGCTTGGCCCATGTGAAGGGGTTGGCCGATGCCCTGGGGTTGTGAGATGGTAGAGGGGAGTTCACGGGCCGGATTCCTGGGATGGGCAGCATGGACCGATGGACAGCGCGTCCGTCGTCTTGGCCAAGCCGCCCAACTATCCGGCTCGGAGTCGAGTCGAGGGGCGCCAATCAATGATCGCAGGTATCTCCTATCTTGATGCCGCCCTGGTGGCCGTGGTCGCCATTTCCGGGTTGGTGGCAATGTACCGGGGCCTCACCCGCGAGGTGCTCTCGATCCTGTCCTGGCTCGCTGCCGCGGCAGCTGCCTTCTATGTCACCATCTACCAACGCGGCTTCGCCGAGGAGCTGGCCAAGCAGTTTGCCAATCCTCCACAGCAAATCCATCTCATAATCGCCCAAATCGGCGTTGGCACGGTGATCTTCCTAGTGGTTTTGATCATCGTTCATCTCATAACCTCACACATTTCTGATAGGGTGCTGGACAGCCGAATAGGTGCAATCGATCGTATTCTCGGCTTGGTCTTCGGCGCGGTCAGGGGGTTCATCCTGGTGGTGATCCCCTACATGTTTGCCGTGTCTTTCGTGTGCAAGGACGGGGCGACGCGCGCGATCGCCCAGGGTTGCCAACCGGGCGAGCTTCCCCCGTGGGTCGAAGCGGCGCAATCGGCGGGAATGATAAAGCGGACGGGGAGCACGCTGTTTGGCGTTCTGCACCGCTTCGTGCCCCCGGGCGTCTCCTCAGGCTAGCGGCTCGAGGCCATCCGCAGTGCCTCGCCGCGGCATAAGTCCCCGTGGTAAGCGCGCCCGACTTGCCCTATATCGGGTGCGACTCCGCGCATCGGGGGTGCCAAAGCGCGAAAGCGGGGCGGGGTTCCGTTTCTCGCGCTCTCGAGGCCGCATGATGGTTCCGCTCAGACGCGATGCTACGTCGGGTTCCGGGGATTGGGGCCATGACGACCGCCTCCGCGAGGAATGCGGGGTGTTTGGCGTCTTCGGCCACGACGATGCCGCGGCCCTGACCGCGCTTGGCTTGCACGCCTTGCAGCATCGCGGCCAAGAGGCGGCAGGCATCGTCACGTTCGATGGCGCCCAATTCCATTCCGAGCGCCGGCTCGGTCTTGTCGGCGACAACTTCAACAAGGCCGAGGTGATCGGGCGTCTCAAGGGCCACATCGCCTTGGGACACAACCGCTACTCCACCACCGGCGACACCATCCTGCGCAACGTGCAGCCCCTGTTCGCCGACCTCGACACCGGCGGTTTTGCCGTGGCGCACAACGGCAATCTCACCAACGCGCTCACGCTGCGCCGCGATCTCGTCTCCTCGGGTGCCATCTGCCAGTCGACATCCGACACCGAGGTCATCCTGCATCTCATCTCCCGCTCTGGGCGCCGGCGCATTGTCGAGCGCTTTGTGGATGCTCTGCTGCAGATCGAAGGCGCCTATGCCCTGGCGTGCCTGACCAACGACATGCTGATCGGCACGCGCGATCCCGTCGGCATCCGGCCGCTCGTGCTTGGCAAGCTCGGCTCCGCGCATGTGCTGGCATCGGAGACGTGTGCCCTCGACATAGTCGGCGCCGAGTTCGTGCGCGAGATCGAGAACGGCGAGATCGTGACGATCACGGCGGCTGGCATCGAAAGCCATCGCCCCTTCCCCAGGCGCACCGCCCGGCCATGTATTTTCGAGTACATCTATTTTGCGCGGCCCGATTCCACGGTCGACGGCCGCAACGTGTACGAGATCAGGAAGCAGATGGGCGTGCAGCTTGCGCGCGAGGCGCCGGCCGCGGCCGACGTCGTCATCCCGATCCCCGACTCCGGTGTACCTGCCGCCATCGGTTACGGGCAGGAGAGCAGCACGCCGTTCGAGATCGGCATCATCCGCAATCACTACGTCGGGCGGACCTTTATCGAGCCCGAGCAGCGCATCCGCCAGCTCGGCGTCAAGCTCAAGCATTCCGCCAATGCCAGCGCGGTGCGCGGAAACCGCATCGTGCTGATCGACGACAGCGTCGTGCGCGGCACCACGTCGAAGAAGATCGTGCAGATGATGCGCGAAGCCGGGGCGCGCGAGGTGCATTTGCGCGTTTCGAGCCCGCCGATCACGCACCCCGACTTCTACGGCATCGATACGCCGCGCCCGGCCGAGCTGCTGGCCGCCAATATGAGCGTGGAGGAGATGTGCAGCTTCGTGGGCGCGACGTCGCTGGCCTTTCTGTCGGTCGACGGCATCTACCGTGCGCTGGGCTATGACAAGCGCGACCACCGCAGCCCGCAGTTTACCGACCATTGCTTCACGGGCGACTATCCCACCGCCTTGACCGACCAGCACGGCCCCGCCCACACCGGCCAGCTCTCGCTCCTGTCGGAAGTGCGTTGAGTGCCCGCGCCTCGCGGGCGGCGCCAAGCGCGGTATGACTTGAGTTCTCGCCCCCAGTCCTCGAGCTTGGACACGGCCGAGACGATGGGCGTGCCGGCCTAAACGGGGACACGACAGTGGCAACGTTCGTTCTGGTCCACGGAGCCTGGCACGGCGGCTGGTGCCATCGCCACGTGGCAAAGCTCCTGCGGCAGGCCGGTCACGACGTCTTTTCGCCGACGCTGACGGGTCTGGGCGAGCGCGCGCATCTTGCGAACCTTTCGATCGGTCTCTCCACCCACGTCGAGGATGTCGTCAACGTCATCGCGTGCGAGGAGCTCGACGACGTGATCCTGTGCGGCCATTCCTACGGCGGCATGGTCATCACCGGCGTTGCCGACCGGCTGCCCGACAAGCTGAAGGCGCTGATGTACCTCGATGCGTTCGTCCCGGAGAGCGGCAAGGCGCTGTGGGACTACATCTCCGATGCGGAGAAGAGCTTCTTCGTGTCGGGTGCGGCTGGACTCGGGGGCGGCCTGACTGCGCCGATCCCGGCGACGGCCTTCGCCTGCACCGACCCGGCTTGGGCCGATCGCCGCTGCGTCCCGCACCCGATCGCTTCGTTCCTCGAAGCGTTGACCTTGAGAAATCCCACGTTTCCCGGCCCCAAGTCGTACGTGTACGCGACAGGGTGGGGTCAGGCAGGCCCCATCCTCACTCCGTTCAGGCAGTTCTACGAGCGCTATCGCAACGACTCCCGCTGGGCGGTGCACAAGGTGGGCGCCGGCCACGACGTGATGATCGACGACCCCGAAGGGCTCGCGAGGCTGCTTTCGGCTCTCGCCTGACAACCGCTCGGTGCCGCTACGGTAGCTCCAGCACGATGCGGCCTCGCACCTTGCCGGCGAGCACCTGCGGCGCGAGCGCGATCACATCGCCAATCGGCCGCGTCTCTGCCAGGGCCTCGAGCTTGCCCCGGTCGAGATCGCGGGCAAGCCGGTTCCAGGCCTCGATGCGCACCGGCTTGGGTGCCATCACCGAGTCGACGCCGGCGAGCGTCACCCCGCGCAAGATGAACGGAACGACCGACGTTGGCAGGTCCAAGCCCTGCGCCAGCCCGCACGCGGCGACGGCGCCACCGTAGTTGGTCATGCTGAGGACATTGGCGAGCGTGTTGCTCCCGGCAACATCGATGCCGCCAGCCCAGCGCTCCTTGCCCAAGGCCTTGGCCGGGCCAGCGAGCTCGGCGCGATCGATGACCTCCGCCGCCCCCAACCCCTTGAGATAGGCGGTCTCGCTCGCGCGGCCCGTCGATGCAATCACCCGGTACCCGAGCTTCGCCAACAACGCGACGGCGACGCTGCCGACGCCGCCGGCGGCGCCCGTGACAACTACGGGTCCGCTGCCGGGCAGCACGCCATGGCGCTCCAGCGCGAGCACGCACAGCATGGCGGTGTAGCCCGCCGTCCCTATCGCCATGGTTTCGGCGGCGGAGAAGCCCGCCGGCTTCTTGACCAGCCAGTCGCCCTTCACGCGGGCAACCTGGGCGTAGCCGCCGAAATGAGAGACTCCGGCTTCCCATCCGTTGAGGACGACCTCATCGCCGGGCTTGAATTCCGGATAGCTGGAGGAAGTTACAGTCCCGGCAAGATCGATGCCCGGAATCATGGGCCAGCGCCGGATGATCGGCGATTTGCCAGTTACGGCCAGCGCATCCTTGTAGTTAACCGTCGAGTGGCTGACCCTGACGACGACATCGCCGTCCATCAGGTCGCCTTGCCCCAGCTCCTTCCAGGCCAGGTCCGGACCTTTTTCACCCTTGTTGGCAACCAAGGCGTTGAAGCGCTGCATAGTTCAACCTCCTAGGAGTGGCATACGTAGCCCAATTGATCGGCTCGCACGTTGTACGTCGATCCCCTCGAGGAAGCCTCTGCCAATCTTCAACGCGGGGTGGCAATTTTTTTGCCGTGACGGCTCCCGGCTACCTCGGTACGGGGCCGATGCTAGAGGCCAAAAAAACCCTCCGCCCGCGTTATGGCCAGAGGCCATCCGCGATCGCTCCTCCCGCATAGCCCACATAGACGGTCCGGCCGGCCGAGTTGGTCTTGCAATACGTGGTCGGTTACGGCATCTGGTCCGACAATTCGAGGAACGAGGCGTGAACGTGGAGTGTATCCGCCGGGCAACATTACACTGCTTGCGTTGTTCTTTGACCTGACCCGGCTTATTCTTCACGTGCGCAGCGCGCGGTCTTGAGAACAGTTTCCGCCGCTGGCAAGTTATCTACATGAAGGTTTGGTTAATACATCAATTGTTCATAAGGTTGCCGATCCCTTTCCAGGGAACTGTACTGTTGTCAATCAGCATCTTGGGTGCGGCGTCCGGGAAACTCTCGGCAGTGCAGCAAGATGAATGGCCAACAAGACTGAATTTTGCTTGGCATCCCGCCGAAGCATCCGTAGCATCGCAACCATGGCCCCGCATGCCCGGGGCCAGAGAGCCGGCTCCTTCCGGCAGAGGAGGAAGCGATGGAACTCAGGATGAGGCTCAACATGCTCGCCGCCATCATCTCCTTCGCCTTCTTGACTGCGATTGTTGTCGGCATGCTCTGATTGGCGCACGTGCGGGCTCGATCAATTGGAACGATGATCGGCCCATAGGATCCGACCAATCAGTTCTCTCAGAGCGAGCAAAAAACAAAGGTGCGGGACAAGACGCCCGCACCTTTGCATTTCTGACAAGCTCGCTGGCTACGACCTCATCTGGTAGCCGAGCACAGCGCCAATGAGCGGATAGGCGACGGCGGGTATCCGTCGCATCGGGCCGGCAAGATCCGGAACCAATCCGGGCAGCCACATGATGAGGGCTGCACCGATGAGGGCAACGACCAGTGCGGAGACTAGGGTCGCGCTCGACGGCATGCGTGTTTCTCTAAGGACCTGGCTGAGGACCAAGCCGACGACCCAAACGAGGATCGCGAACACGGCGGCGTAGACGAATAGCTCCAAGTAGCCGAGGCTCGGGATGTAACGAACGATGTACGGCGCCCCAAGCCAACCGACGACAAGTTGCACGAACAATAAGACCAAGCGCGACAGCATCAGCCCCTCCCTGAATTGCCCCAGCGGTTCTCCCGGAATCGCGGTGACAAAGCCTATCAGGCCGCCGCGCTCCGAGCGAGCTTGGGGTCGTAGTTGAGCACCGGGGCCAGCCACCGCTCGGCCTCCTCGACGGTCCAGCCCTTGCGCTTTGCGTAATCCTCGACCTGGTCGCGCTCGACCTTGCCAACCCCGAAATAGTGACTTTCGGGATGGGAGAAATAGAGCCCCGACACGGCCGCTCCCGGCCACATGGCAAAGCTCTCGGTGAGCTCGATGCCTGCTTGCCGCTCGGCCTCGAGCAGGCGGAAGATCGTGCCCTTCTCGGTGTGGTCGGGCTGGGCCGGATATCCCGGTGCCGGGCGAACGCCGCGATAGGCCTCCGCGATCAGCTGTTCTTTGCCGAGCCGCTCGCCGGCCGCGTAGCCCCAGAATTCGCGACGCACGCGCTCGTGCATGCGCTCGGCGAAGGCCTCCGCCAGACGATCGGCCAGGGCCTTGAGCATGATGCGCCCGTAGTCGTCCGTCTCGTTGATGTGCCGCTCGAGCGCTTCCGCCTCGCCGAAGCCGGTCGCCACTGCAAATGCACCGACGTAGTCGGTGAGACCGCTCTCCCTGGGCGCCACGAAATCCGCCAGCGCCGTGTTGGCGCGGTCGCGCCGGTTCTCGCGCGCCATCTGCTGGCGCAGCGTATGCAGGGTGGCCAGCACCGGCTTGCGCGCCTCGTTCGCATAAAGCTCGATGTCGTCGCCGAGCGCGTTGGCCGGCCAGAAGCCGATCACCGCATTGGCGGTCAGCCATTTCTCCGCCACCAGGCGTTTCAGCATCGCCTGCGCGTCGTCGAACAGCTTCTTCGCCTCCGGTCCCACCACGTTGTCGGCGAGGATGCGCGGATACTTGCCGGCCAGCTCCCAGGTTTGGAAAAATGGCGTCCAGTCGATGTAGGGCACCAGCTCCCCGAGGCTGTAGGTCGTGAAGGCGCGGGTGTCGAAGAACGTCGGCTTGGGCGGGGTGTAGCCCGTCCAATCGACCTTGAAGCGGTTGTCGCGTGCGGCCTGCAAGGAAAGCCGCGTCTTCTTGCTCTCTCCCTTGAGATAGGCGTCGCGGATCTTGACGTACTCCTGGCGCACGCCGTCGATATAGGCACCCCGCTGGGTGTCCGACATCAGGTTCGACATCACGCCAACCGCCCTGCTGGCGTCGGTGACGTAGATGGTCTGCCCGCGCTGGTAGTTGGGTGTGATCTTGACGGCCGTGTGCACACGACTGGTGGTGGCGCCACCGATCAGCAGCGGCACATCGAAGCCCTCGCGCTCCATCTCCGCCGCCACATGGCACATTTCATCGAGGGACGGCGTGATCAGACCCGACAGCCCGATGATGTCGGCCTTTTCCTTCCTTGCTGTATCGAGAATCTTCTGGGCCGGCACCATCACGCCGAGGTCGATGACCTGGTAGTTGTTGCATTGCAGAACGACGCCGACGATGTTCTTGCCGATGTCGTGCACGTCGCCCTTGACGGTGGCCATAACGACCTTGCCGGCGGCAGGCATCCGATCGAGTCCCGAGGCCTTTTTCTCGGCCTCCAGGAAAGGCTGCAGATAGGCGACAGCCTGCTTCATGACCCGGGCCGACTTCACCACCTGCGGCAGGAACATCTTGCCGGCGCCGAACAGGTCGCCGACCACGTTCATGCCGGCCATCAGCGGCCCCTCGATCACCTCGATGGGCTTGCCCGCCAGCTTTCGCGCCGCTTCGGTGTCGGTCTCGATGTAGTCGTTGATGCCGTGCACCAGCCCGTGCTTGAGGCGCTCCTCGACGGGCGCATCGCGCCAGGCGAGGTCCTTCTCCTTCGGCTTGTGACCGGCCTCGCCCTTGAACCTGGTGGCCGCTTCGAGCAGGCGGTCCGTGGCGTCGGCGCGCCGGTTGAGGACCACATCCTCGCACAGCTCACGCAACTCAGGCTCGATATCGTCGTAGATGGTGATCTGGCCGGCGTTGACGATCGCCATGTCGAGGCCGGCGGCGATGGCGTGATAGAGGAACACCGAGTGCATGGCCTGGCGCACGGGCTCGTTGCCGCGGAAGGCAAACGACAGGTTGGAGACGCCGCCCGAGCAGTGCACATGGGGGAGCTTCTGCTTGATCTGCCGCGTCGCCTCGATGAAAGCGAGACCGTAGCCGTTGTGCTCCTCGATGCCGGTGGCGACGGCGAAGATATTGGCATCGAAGACGATGTCCTCGGGCGGAAAGCCCACCTTCTCGGTCAGCAGCTTGTAGGCACGCTCGCAGATGGCGACCTTGCGCTCGATGGTGTCGGCCTGGCCCTGCTCGTCGAAGGCCATGACCACCACGGCGGCGCCGTAGCGCAGCACCTTGCGGGCGTGATCGAGGAACGCTTCTTCGCCCTCCTTCATGCTGATCGAGTTGACGATCGGCTTGCCCTGCACGCATTTGAGGCCCGCCTCGATCACCGACCACTTAGAGCTGTCGATCATCACCGGTACGCGCGCGATGTCGGGCTCGGCGGCAATCAGGTTCAGGAACGTCACCATCGCCTTCTCGGAATCGAGCAGCCCCTCGTCCATGTTGACGTCGAGGATCTGCGCGCCGTTCTCGACCTGACTGCGCGCCACGGCGAGCCCGGCCGCATAGTCGCCGGCCTCGATCAGCTTGCGAAACTTGGCCGAGCCCGTGACATTGGTCCGCTCGCCGATGTTGATGAAGTTGATCGCTGCGCTGGTGGTCATCGCTTATCCCTGCGCGGATGGCGCGAGTTGCACACGCCGGTGCTTAAGGGGCCGAACCGTGGCGATGGTCTCGAAGTCGCGATCGTTGTGCAGTAACGTGAGGTCTCGTTCGATCGCAATCTGCGCGATACAGCAGTCGATGATCTTGCGAATGGTCCGACCCGTTCGGCGCAAGTCGAAGTAGATCCTCGCTGAACCGCTCCAGGACTCAGCGGTCGAATCGAGCATTGCTTTGGAAGCGAAGTACCCCTGGATGCTGTCCCATTCTGCCTGGTCCCTTGCGCCCACGAGCACCTCCAACTCCGTGAAACGTGTGAAAGCAACCTCCTCCGATCCGAGGATGGTCAAGAGGCGCTCGGCGTTGGCGCCGCTGGCGTCTCGCAGCACGTCGACCAGCACCGTCGTGTCAATCAGCATCATGCCCGGAGAACCTGATCGTCCGCGGATCGTAGTCGTCGCGAAAGCGAACCTTGCCGACGAGCTCGAGCAAGTCGGCATGTTTGCGCCTGGCTTCGATGAAACGCTTTAGGACGTGTTCCACCGCTTGTCGCTCGGTTTTCTCTCCTGTCGCTTCCTGGGTTTCGCGCACGAGGTCGTCGTCGAGCTCAATTGACTTGTCCATGGCACCACTCCGTCAGCTCGCGACCCGCGACAGCAGGTCAGCTGCCTCGACCCGAGAGTTTAGGATTCTTAGTTGCGCAAGCGATATTTGTCGCTGGCCATTGCGCGGAAGCGCACGCATCGAAAGCATATCCATGATCGGCTTCGCCGGCCCGTTATAGATCTCCTCGAATGCGGCTCCTCGTTGAAGTCTGAGAGCCAGGCAATGACTATGCTCGTGATCTAGGTCGTGCGCCCGAAATGCTACTCGGTTGCTGAATGTGGCTTTTATCTCGACCCTGCGACCGTCTCTGGTCGCGTCGCATCCTTTGGTCGAATGGGGTTCCAGCTGCAGCCCATACGCGTTGGCGGCGAGCACCTCGCCGATGCTGCCAACAAGATGCCCGTCCGGCGTGAAAGCCCGGCCAGTCATCTCGGTTAGCTCGTCCGTAATTCGAAACAGCTCTTCAATCAGACGGGCCACGCGCTTTGTATCCAGCTTCATCAAGCTCACCCATGCACGAACGGCTCGAGGCCGGAGAGGCGCATGCGGCGCTCGAGCTTGGGCATCTGGCGCGGCGGAAACTTTGACACGTGCTCCCTGATTTCGGCGATGTGCTCGGGCGTGGAGCCGCAGCAGCCGCCGACGATGTTCAAGAGGCCGTCCTTGGCCCATGGCCCGAGCTGGCAGGCCATGTCGTGCGGGCCCTCGTCGTACTCGCCCATGGCGTTGGGCAGGCCGGCGTTGGGATAGGCGATGGTGAGCGTCTCGGCCACGGCGGCGATCTCGGCCAGATAGGGCCGCATCAGCTCGGCGCCGAGCGCGCAGTTGAGCCCCACCGCGAACGGCTTCAGATGCCGGATCGAGAAGTAGAACGCCTCCGGCGTCTGCCCCGACAGCGTGCGGCCCGAACGGTCGGTGATGGTGCCGGAGATGATCAACGGCAGCTCCACACCCAGCGCGTCGAACGCCTCGAGCGCGGCGAATCCCGCGGCCTTGGCGTTCAGAGTGTCGAATACCGTCTCGATCAGCAGCAGATCGGCGCCGCCTTCGATCAGCGCCCGCGCCTGCTCGCCATAGGCCTGCACCAGCTCGTCGAAAGTGATGCCGCGGAAGCCCGGATCGTTGACGTCGGGCGAGATCGACGCCGTCCGGTTGGTGGGCCCCAGCGCCCCGGCAACGAACCGCGGCCTGTCGGGTGTTTCCTTGGTGGCCGCCTCGGCAGCGGCTCGGGCGAGCCTCGCCGCAGCGACGTTGATATCCGGCGCGAGGTCTTCCATGCCGTAGTCGGCGAGCGAGATGCGCTGGGCGTTGAACGAGTTGGTACAGATGATGTCGGCGCCGGCCCCGAGATAGCCCGCATGGATCTCGGCGATGGCATCCGGGCGCGTCAGCACCAGCAGGTCGTTGTTGCCTTTGACCGACTTGGGGTGGTCGCGGAAGCGCCCACCCCTGAAGGTGTCTTCGTCGAACTTGTAGCGCTGGATCATGGTGCCCATGGCACCGTCGATGATCAGGATGCGCTCGGCAGCCGCTTGCTTGAGCGCGGCGATGCGTTGCTCGAGGGTCATGCGCTGGCCGCCTCCTTGACCGGAACTCCGTGCGGTCGCAGCCCCAGCAGGTGGCAGATGGCGTAGACGAGGTCGGCCCGGTTCAGCGTGTAGAAGTGGAACTGCCGGATGCCCTGATCGACCAGGTCCATGACCTGCTCGGCGGCAACGGCGGCGGCGACCAGATGGGTGGTTGGAGGATCGTTGTCCAGCCCGTCGAACCGGCGCTCCAGCCACGCCGGCATGGTGGCGCCGCAGCGGCCGGCAAAGCCCGCGACCTGCTTGAAATTGTGGATCGGCACGATGCCCGGGATGATCGGCGCCCAGATGCCCCGCGCGCGCGCCGCCTCGAGGAAGCGCAGGTAATGCGCGTTGTCGAAGAAGAACTGGGTGATGACGCGATTGGCGCCCGCATCGACCTTGGCTTTGAGGTTGTCGAGGTCGTCGGCGATGCTGGCGCTGTCGGGATGCTTCTCCGGATAGCCGGCGACCGACAACTCGAAGTTGGCGATGCGCTTGAGGCCCCCAACCAGCTCCGCCGCATTGGCATAGCCGCCCGGATGCGGCACGTAGGGCGTGCCCGCGCCCGACGGCGGATCGCCGCGTAGCGCCACGATGTGTTTCACACCGGCCGCCTTGTAGCCTTCCGCCACGCCGTCGATCTCGGCCCTGGTCGCCTGCACGCAGGTCAGATGCGCCGCCGGCTCGAGCTCAGTCTCCCGCACCACCCGCGCCACCGTTGCGTGCGTGCGCTCGCGCGTCGAACCGCCTGCACCGTAGGTTACCGACACGAACCGCGGCTGCAGCGGCTCGAGCCGCCGGATCGCCGCCCACAACGCCTCCTCCATCTTCTCCGTCTTGGGAGGGAAGAACTCGAAGGAGACGGTGATGTCGCCGTCGCCGAGCAGCCGGCTGCGGCGTTCCTGGGCTCTTTCCATCAACCGATCCGCTCCAGCTTTCGTGTGGCGCCTTCGGCGGCGCCGGCCGCCTCGGGCCGGCCGGCGAGCCAGAGCGACACCGTCAGCTTGTCCCTCTGAGCCGCCACGGCAGGCGCCAGGTCGCGCGTTTGCATCAGCTCCAGGCCGAACTCCGCCAGCCATTGACCAATGAGAGGGCCGGCAAAGCCCAGGCGCTCGTGCGCGAACTGGTCGCGCAAGAACTCCAACTCGTGCGGGGCGAAATCGACGATCAGCAGCCGGCCGCCCGGCGCCAGCACGCGCGCGGCCTCGCGAACGGCGCGATGGGGATCGCTCAGGAAGTGCAGGACGAGGTGCATGACGACCGCGTCGGCGCTCTGGTCCGCGAGCGGCAGATCGTAGATGTTGGCCTGGCGAACCTGCGCGTGCGCCAGCCCGGAGCGCGCAAGCTTGGCCCGCGCGTAGGCCAGCATAGCGGGATTGAGGTCGAGCCCCAGTCCGCGGCGAAAGCGCGGGCCGAACAGCTCCAAGATGCGGCCCGTGCCGGTGCCGAGATCCACCAGGAGATCGAACGGGCCCGAGCCCAGCGCGGCCGAGACGGCCGCCTCGACCTCGGCTTCCGCCACGTGCAGCGAGCGGATGGTGTCCCATTGGCCGGCGTGGGTCCGGAAGTAGGCTTGCGCCGCCTCCTGGCGCTCGGCCTGGATGCTCTCCGCCCGGCGGCCGTCGCGCTCCAGCACAGGATCGGAGCGGTCGAGGATCTGCAGGACCTGTCTGGCAACCTCGCGGCCCGGCCCCGCCTCGGCGAGGCGGAAATAGACCCAGCTCCCCTCCGGCGCGCGCTCGACCAGGCCGGCCTCCGCCAGGAGCCGCAGATGCCGGCTGATGCGAGGTTGGCTCTGGTTCAGGATGCGCGTGAGGTCCTTGACGTTGAGCTCGCCGCGGGCCAGCAGCGCCAGCAGCCGCAGACGCGTCGGCTCGGCAACGGCCTTGAGGACGCCGACAGCGGCATGGACACCCAAAGCAGAACGGATGAGAGACGCCTCGCTCGACATGGGTGAAATCGTATAAAGATATCTTTATGTGTCAAGGGAAAAGTGGGAGTCGTCCCCACTCTCGGGCCCGAGGGGAGACAACCGCCCGGCTTTATTTCGGCCGCAGACGCACCCGGCGTGGCCGCCAGATGGCTTCGAACCCTCCCCGGAGGCTCCGCCACGGACGACGCGCGGAGGGCGCCAGCGGTCAATTTTCGTTGGCACATGCAACTGTTGAGGGCCGCCTTGCGGCGACCCTGCCGGCTGCTGCGGCCGCCCCGCGCAGGGTACGCGCGGGAGTACGGCATCGCTACAGGGAACAACCGGCGCTCGTGCCGTTTACAGAACATCGGCTCAGCCGCCACGCCGGGCGCGCAAGCGATCTCCCGGACGTGAAGGACGGAGCGCCAGTTGGCGCCAGCCATCGGCGACCGAAGCGAGCCGCACAGGCGGCGAGCGTCCGGCACTCGGCAGCCCGTCGCGCCGAAATCGGGGTTTCGCCCGAGTGTGAGCGCGGGCGTCGCATGCCAGGCTCCTCAGGCGACTCAAGAATGTCAGCCCAGGAGCCAACCATGCGCCGGATCGCGACGATTCTCCCTCTCGCTGCCCTCTTGTCGGGGCTGCCGCTCATCGACGCCTCGGCGCGGGACGGCTACCGCCACCGCGGGCCGGCCTACTACTACGCCGCCCCGGCCAACCCCTGGGCCGCCTGGCGCGCCTACTACGGCGCCCAGGCCGACGTGTCCTCCGCCCGGCGTGCTGCCCGCGCCAACTACTACGTCGCCCGCGGCTACGCCCCGCCAGCGCGCTATTTCGGGCCGCCGACGAACTACTACGCCGAGCGCTACGCGCTGGAGCCGTACTCCTATTTCACCTGTCCGCTGGCGCGGAGGGGCGAGGGCGTGTGTGCGGGGCAGGCGCCGCTATCGGTATTGAGCGATTGAAGGACCTCTCCTTCTCATACCGACCCGTCATCCCGGAAGCCGAGGCCCTGGCCGCGGCTGTCCGGGACCTCGTGCAGCGAGTCGAACCTACCGCAAGCTCTCGGTTCGAAGCGCTGCTCGCGTGCCGCTCGCATCGCTCCGATCGGGATGACGGGTAGGGGGCGACTCATAAGCGGGCCGGTATTCGCGAGGATCGAGGCCGCTCCACGCGCCCATCCAGCGTGGACGGCATCGATGTCGTGAGGCCGTCAGTGATCGCCCTTGCGCCTGTGCGTCGTCACCTCTATGACGTGCGCTCCAAAAAAGGAGTGCGTGCCATGGCAAGGAAGACCCGCGGCTTCGATCAAATGCCGTGCTTTTGAAGTTTCGAGCAAACGCCGCAAATCGTACCCTTCAGAGACGCGCGTCAAGCGCGGCGATCGCACCGTTCATGGCGGTGTCGAGCTGGTCGAGAAGCTCGGGCGCAACGACCTCTGTCCCTGCGGCTCGGGCCGCCGGTTTCAAGCGCTGCTGCATGAGCACCGGCCGCTATGACGGCGCTGAACGCGCCCACTACTTTCAGAAGCAAATGATCGGCGTGGCCGGCCTCATGCGGGGCCGGCCCTCAGGCCGCCTCCAGCCGCGCCAGCTCGGCCGCGAACGCGAGGCGCAGCTGCGTGGCTTCCGCTGCGGGCAGCCAGTTGGCCATCTGCGGGAAGACGGTGCGATAGTACGATACCTCCCTGGCGGGCCAGGGCACCTGCGGCGCGGCACGCGCCTTGTCCAGGATGTCCAGCAGCTCGGCGCGCACGCTCTCGGGGTCTGGGTCGTAATTCTCCGGTGGCGGCGGCCCGAACATGTCGAGCTGCTCCCGGTCGGGCCCGTAGGACCCGAACCTCTGGGCGACGGACTGATCGTGTCGGTCAGAGTGCGCCATGCGTCCACCGTGCGAATTCGCGGATCGCAGGGATGATGGCTGATTCGACTGCCCGCGACGACGGCTGCAGCGGCGTTTCCCCAGGTCAACGCCCGCCGTTGGCCGCTTGCGGCGCCGCCAGTGCTCCGGCTGCTGACAGCTTGGCGTGGTCGGAGAGGTCTCCGGCAAGGATTTCGTCGAGCAGCGCGGCCTGCCGCGGCTCCACCAGGACGAGGCGGCCGAGGACATGGAGCAGGTCGATCAGGTCGCTGGTGTATTCGTGCGGCCAATGCTCGGGCTGGATGTCGCCGAGCGGCGAGGGCTTGCGGCGGTCGCCGATGATCGGGCGCGAGCGGTCGCGCCTGCGGTAGCTGAACCATTGCTTGAGCACGTTCATGCCCGAGACGTCGTAGGCCCAGACCTCGGGCGGCACGTTGTCGATGAAGCCCTTGCCGACGTGCAGCCGGCGCTTGGCGGCGTCGTAGTGCATGTCGTCGGGCAGCGGCTCGGGCGCGCCGGGAATGGTGCCGCCCTTGGGGATCGTCGGCGCATTTTCTTTGAGGCGCGGCGCGCCGGCGGGCCGGCCCGCCTTCGGGTCGGCGAAGCGCTCGCCGTAGGTGTGCAGCCACACGACCTCGCGGCCGAGCGCGACGGCCTTGGCGAACAGCTTCGCATCGGCGGAGAGGCACGCGCCTCGGCTGCGCCACGCTGCTCTGATCGTGGCTGCGCGTGGCGTGGCTGGTCAAGATTACTTTCGGACGGCGACTTACCGGCGCGTCTGCGGTCACTCGACTGAAAATCTGCACGCCTTCCTGATGCGGTCGCGAATGCGCCGGAGAAGTTCGTCCTCGGAAGACGCCACGTGCAGCATGTTCTTGGGCACAGAGATGAAGGCGTGCTGAACCAAATCAGTCGCGCTGACTCTGATGCGAGTCGTAATGTTTACCGGCGAGATCGGCTGGTCTGCCTTTTCGTCTAACCGAAAGACGAATATCCAAGCGTTGGTGCCGTGATAGGTCTCGTTGTCCGTGCCCGCAATCCGAAACGTCGAGCCGATCACTGCCTGGATAGTTGGTCTACCGAGGAACGGCTGCCAGCTCTCCCATACGGACTCTGGCAGCGCCAGGACCGTGCCCGCGGCTGCCCCTTCCTTGCTCAACTCGAACTTCAAGAGTGTCTGGTAGAAGGTGCGCTTGAAGACGTTAGCGATATTGGGGCCCTCAACGTTCTCGGACGCCCATCCTTGGTTCTGCGCGAGTTCCCTGGGGAACTTCTTACCATGTAACCGATGAGCGTCTCTCAAGTTGGTCACGGCTGCCTTGTAGCTGCCGTGGAAGTCCATCGTTTGAATTTCGATGAAGCCATAGCGAAGAACTCGAATACCCCCCGTGGCTCCCTTCGCCACTTCGACAACGGTGACATCAAAGGAGATTTCCGGCGACGATGGTGTGCCGTTGATTGAGATTTCCCCACCGAGCTTGTCCTGGAAGAAGATGAAGGCATGCCCGTCTTTGTTGAGACATTCGTTGAGCGCCGCGACACCTCTCGTGTCTTGAAGGATGGAAACGGGAATCGGAGCTGAGCACCGCTCGATTGCAAACACGGTTTCACAACCGCTCCTAACAATCTCTGTATCGATCACGCGATATGGGCAGACGAGCCAATCCTTGTTGGCCGAGTTGATGGTGCAGACGCCAAACGAGTTCTCATTCTTGATGCAGTTAGTCTTCGCCCGCCTTATCGAACTCAGGAACGGGCAAACGCCAGCGTTCGCACGTGAGATGGCTTTGGCTTCCACCCTTACGTCGGGGTAGATTCGCTGCCCGAACCATTCGCTGACGTAGTTCCCTTTCTTCATTGGGTCATTCGCTTCGCTGCGGCCTCAGCGAAGGTCGGCTGTAAGTCGAAGCCGATGCCACGTCGTCCCGCCTCCGCGGCTACCGTGAGCGCCCGACCTGTACCGCAAAACGGATCGAGCACGACACCATCGACGGGACAGCTTGAGAGGATACGAGGTTTGATCAATGCCCTCGGGAACGTCGCCGTATGTCCGTCTTCGCCTCGCTCCACCTTGACGGAAACAACGTCGGACTGTCTGTTCTCCACGGCGTCGAGATCGTAATAGTACCTGGGTCTACCTACTTTGGGCTTCTTAACGAAATGAAAGAAGTGCTCGTGTGAGTGGTTGAGGCGGTCACTCTCGCGCAATGGGAGCACGTTAGGCTTTTGCCAGATAAGCTCGTTGCGAAGAATCCAGCCGTGATCTTGCATTCCAATCGCGAAGCGCGCGGGTAGAAGTAGCAACTGTTTCTCGGCTCTGAAACCGCCCATCGGGGTCTTGCGCCGCTCACGCGACTTGTCCCCAAGCCCCTGTCGTCCGTTGTTTCGAATGCTACTCCAGCGGGCGAAGTACGTATCACCAAGGTTCACCCACACGCTTCCCGCTTGTTTGAGGCAGGGCGATGCCTTCGCGAAGATTTCGATAAGGTGCGAGAGGTACCATTCGGGATATGGTTCGAGTCCGAGGATGCCGCCCTTGGACCTGTACCACCCATAGCCCGATGATGCGGATCCAAACTTTCTGGCACTCGGTATGTCGTTGAACAGTTCCCAGTTATGTTTGAGCTTGTAGTCTCGGTGACCCCAGTACGGCGGACTGGTGATGATCAGATCGACGCTCGACTTTGGCATTCGCTCGAATAGGTCGAACGCGTCCCCCGCCAGGATCGTGCCCAGGATTTGGGTGAGAGATTGGCGCTGCGGTGTTGGCTCCGGCGATTTCAGTACCTTCGGCGCTTGCACTTCGCCGTTGATGTCTCGTGGGAGCTTTTTCTCCACCTTGCCGATAGGTTGGGTGACCGCCTTCTTCGACTTAGCCCGTGTCTTTTTCTTTGGAGGTCGCGCCCTTGGCGGCGTCCGCACCATCGGCACAATAGTGTCCATGTCAAGCTGGTGTGGATTTGCCCTGGGATCAGCCATCCGAATCCCCCGCGCGCAGTCACCATAGGGGCGGCTGCCCCAGACCTGAATAGGATTAGCAGGAAATCGCTCTTGGTGCGCTGTGGATAAGGACTTGCGCGATGCTGGCGTTGCGGCCCGCGCGCACCGTCGGGGCGTCCAGCCCGTCGCGGCGGTTGAACAGCTTGGGATCGCGCAGCGCCTCGTCGGTGAGCCGCACCATCGCATTCACCACCTCGGGCGGCGTGTAGTAGGAGCCGGTCTTCTTGCGCAAGTCGTTGTCGTAGACCTCCAGGAAGTCCTCGTAGAAGTAGAGCCACGCGCCCGCGTCGCCCTTGGCGATGGTCGGCCAGTCGACCACGTTGAGGACGCGGCTCAAGGTCCCGAGCGAGGTTTGCAGCGCGTCCTTGATGTCGGGATTGTCGATCAGCAGACGCAAGGCGGTGCCGATCAAGGTGCTGGACTTGCGCAGCTGGCTCGCCGCCTCGTCCAGGCCCTTGGACAGGTCGATGTCGCGCACCCGCGCCACCAGCAGGCCGAAGGTGACGGCCTGCGCATAGCCGTCGGCGAACTGCTCGTTGCTGGCGTCGGGGAACAGCAGGTTGCGCCATTCGCTCGCCAGCGAGGTGAGCCCCGGATTGTTCCGCTCCAATTCTTCAGCCACTTCTTCCCGCAGGAGCCGGCACAGCCGCGCGCTGATCTGCGCGAGCTGCTTGGCGCTCCTTGGCTGGATCGGTTCCCAACTCAGAAAGTTGGAGAACAGCGCCAGCAGAGTGGGCGGCCCCGCCAATGCGGAGCCCGACGATTCGACATCGCCATCGAGGCGGATCACCGAGCCTTGGAGTTCGCCGTTTTGCCAAAGGCTGAAGGCATTGCCGTCGGTGTAGACCAGGTTCGGGAGCGTCTTGAGCTTGGTCCACTGCTTCTTGTCGTGCTCGTCGGTGAACTTGCGCGGGTCGGCGCCCTTGCCCGGCGCCTTGACCTCGATGAAGCCGATCAGCGCATGGCGGACCGTGACGGCGAAGTCGGGCCGCGTAGACAAGTGAGCGAGCGTGCTTTCCCCGACGAGCTCGACCGCGCCTCGCGGCAGCCTCGAAAGTTCGGCCAAATCCTTGACGAGCGCATCCAGCGGGCTGCGAAGCTGGTCCTCCGGCGCGCCCGTCACCGCACGATTGGCAAGCTTCTTCTTCGCGGCGGCGCCGAAGGCGGAGACAGCCGCCGCAAGATCGTGACCTTTGTCCACGCGACCGCCCCACAATGAGGAATCAAGCCCAAGACTATTCCGCGCCGGCTGGCAGCAATCAAGCGTCTCATGGCCTGCATCGGCGGATTACGGCTGACGCCTAATCTTACTGCGTCACGAAGCACGCCGCGCGCTTCGCGTGAAGCTACGCGCGCAGCATGGGCATCTCGGTAGCGTTCGAGCGATCGCCACCGCCAGCCTGCGATGGATGGTGGCGATCG
>Ga0247727_10002657_pt1 | contig 40535 bp, 53 predicted proteins | sample WisWelCaveWW1625_FD_202498 | JGI IMG/M metagenome (GOLD analysis project Ga0247727, IMG submission 202498) | Biofilm microbial communities from Wishing Well Cave, Virginia, United States - WW16-25 | ecosystem: Environmental > Aquatic > Deep subsurface > Groundwater > Cave microbial mat | place... | reverse complement strand
GCGATCGCGTATAACCGCAACTTCTTCCGCAACAACGCCATGCCGGAGGGGGTCTTTACGACGGAAGCGGCCGTTAAGCAGGAGGACGTGGACCGCGTGAAGCAGGAGTTCGAGAAGAACTTCCGGGGCCCGAAGAATACCGGCAAGGTCGGCTTCCTCGGTGGCAAGTGGACCTGGGTCAGCATGGGCATGAAGCAGCGCGAGGCGCAGTTCATCGACTCGCGCAAGATGAGCCGTGAGGAAATCCTGGCGACCTTCGGCGTGCCGCCGGTGCTGGTGGGGCTCCTCGAAGGGCAATTTGCCGCGAACGTACGTGAGCAGCTGCAGATCTTCTGGAAGCTAGTCATGTTGCCGCGGCTGCAACGTGTGGAGGATCAGCTCAACGAGCAGCTGGCGAGCGAGTACGGCGAGGACATCCGGATCCGCTTCGATCTCGGCCACGTCGAAGCCCTCCGCGAGGATGAGAACGACCGAGTCGAGCGCGTCAGGAAACTCATCGAGGGCGGCATCATCACGCGCAACGAGGCGCGCGAAGAGATGGGTCTGGAGACGCTGCAGCTGCCCGGCATGGATGACATCACCGTGCCATTCACGGTCGTGCCGCTGGGCACGACACCGACGCAGTCGAGTTCAGGGCCTGGTGCTGGCGGTGCGGATGCGACGGTGACTCCGGAGAAACGGCACCTCGCGGCGATCAAGACAGCCAGGTGGCGGGAGTTCATGAACGACGTCGAGATCCTCACGTCACCGATGGCTGCACAGCTGCGCAGTCTCTTCACTCGGCAGCGCGAAGAGGTCATCCGACGGCTGCATGAGGCGGTGCTACACGACAGCTTGCGCCTCTCGGTCAATGGTGGGGTGACGCTGAAGCAGCGCGTGACCCTCGAGCAAATCCTATTCGACGTCGTGGAGGCTGAGCGTGAGCTGGAGCAGATCGGCCGGCGTGCCATGGCAGCGGCCATCGAGCGGCGAGGCAGCCGCGTGCTGGCCCTGCTCGGCGTGGACTTCGACTTCAATCTGAAGGATCCGCGGATCGCGGAGTTCCTGAGCACGCAGGTGTTCAAGTTCAAGCGGGGCACGACCGAGAGCATGCGCGAGGAGATCCGGCAGGCGCTGCTGGCCGGAGAGCGGCTCGGCGAAGGCATCACCCAGATCGCCGACCGGATCAACAGCGTGTTCCACAACGCGCAACAGGTGCGCAGCCTGCGCATCGCGCAGACCGAGATGGTCGGAGCCGCGAACTTCGGCCAGCTGGAAGGGATGGCGCAGAGCGGGGTGGTGCAAAGCAAGCAGTGGTTAAGCGCCCGGGACGGTCACGTCCGCGAGTCGCACCAACAGCTGGATCGCTCCACGGATCCGGCGCAAGGCGGCACGCCAGCGCATCTCATGGAACCGTTTCAGAACGGACTGATGTACCCGGGCGACCAGAGGGGTTCTCCGGAAGAAGTTGTGAACTGTCGGTGTGTCCTACTCGAAGTGGTCAGGAAGTAAAGGAGGGGCATGATGCTCAAGTTTCGGACATTGCAAGAAGCCGGCGGAGGGCTCTGGCGAGCCTACGAGGCTGGTGAGGTCATCACGCGGACAGGGACGAGCCCGCTCCTGCGCATGGCGATGGGCGTCGAGGTCAAGCAGCTCGGGAGTAAAGATAGCCGCGTGTTGCGCTTTATCGCCTCAACGGAGGTTGAGGATCGCGACGGAGACATCATCCGAGTGGCCGGTTGGGACCTCAAGAACTTCCTCGCGAACCCGGTGCACCTCTGGGCGCACAACATGCGGGCGGATAACCCGCCGATTGGGAAGACGATCAGGATCGAGCAGCAGGACGCGCGATTGATCAACGATGTCGATTTCTTCATGGCGGACACCTTCGAGCTCGCGGCGCTGGCCCTCAAGGCGCACCTGGCCGGGGTCGGTGCGGAGAGCGTTGGCTTTCGGCCGATGATGGCCATCGAACGGCGAGACGGGCAAGGCCGGTTGACCGGTTTCGAGTTCCAACAGCAGGAGCTGCTGGAGATCAGCAGCGTGCCGGTGCCGAGCAACCCCGAGGCGCTGACCCTCGCCACGCAGAAGGGGCTGCTGACGGCGGATGAGGCGACGACCATCGAGAAGGTCTGGTCGCCGGAGACGGTGAGTCCGATCAAGATCTACCTGCCGCAGTCTGACCTGACGGAGCCGCCGGCGAAGGAGCCGACGGTGGAGGAGCGACGCCAGGCCGAGGTCGCACAGGCCAAGGCCGCGGCGGAGACGATGGCCGAGGACGAGCAGAAGGCGATGCAACGACACCACTTGGCGATGGCGGAGGCCTACGGACTGCAGGTCACGATCGAAACCGGCGAAGACAAGGCGAAGCAGCAGGAACTCGAGGCCTTGAAGCAGGAAGTGCAGGCGCTCAGCCAGCGGTTGGCGGCGCGGGATGGCGCGATTGGTCGCGCCGTGAAAGAAGCGGTACAGCACGCGGTGAACTGATCGCCGCGACACGGAAAGGGAGGAGCAGTGCCATAGAAGGACTCGCAGAGCTGACAAAGCTCGTGCATGACCTGAAGGAACAGGTCGAGCAAGGAACGAGCCAGGACATGCTGGCGAAGATCGTGCAGGGGGAAATCTCGAAAGCGATCGCGGACGCCCGAACACCACAGCGCCGGGGACAATTCGATCTGGGCATTCGAGGACGGGACATGAGCATTAAGTTCGCGGTGCACGGCCTCAGCCCGAAGTATGTGCCGCCGCACGCGTGGTCAGCACCGGTCCCGACGAACCCGCTGTTCACGCCGGATGTGGAGGAACTGGCCAAGCTCAACGACTACGCGGTCATCACCGCGATGCTGAGTGCGGGCCGCAACGTCGAGCTGGACACGGAGGAGAAAGTCGCGAGCTTCATCCAGAGTCGGATCGAGAAGCCCAAGACGAAGGGCTGGGCGGACTGGAAGGACCACTACACCCAGCTCAGCAAGGCGCTCGATTCGGCCACGGCAGCGGAGGGGTTGGAGTTCATCCCGACCGGCTTCAGCCGGGACCTGATCGACCGCGTGCGGATCGCGGCGGCGGTGGGGCAGCTCTTCCCCGAAATCAACATGCCGACGGATCCCTTCAAGCTGCCGGCGCGCGCGTTCGCCCGGCAGAACGCCGTGAAGCTCAGCGAGTCAACGGCCGACGCCGCCTCCAAGGCGACGGCCAAGACTCCGGGAACCCGCCAGGTGACCCTGGATGCACAGAAGCTCGGGGTACGAGTGCTCTGGTCCCTGGAACTCGATGAGGACAGCATTATCGCGATGGCGCCCTTCCTGCGCGATGAAATCATCGAGGGCCTAGCCTACGGGCTGGAAACGGCTTACCTCAACGGCGACAGCTCCGGCACCCACATGGACAACGACACCAACGGTGGGAGCGCGGATCTGGCCGAAAAGACCTGGGTCGGGCTGCGCAAGCACGCACAGGCGAACTCACTGACTACGGACCTCGCCACCTTCTCCACCGCGAATCTCAGGGTGCTGCGTGGCAGCCTCGGCAAGTACGGGGCCGATCCACGGGATCTTGCCTGGATCGTGTCGGTCAAGGGTCTCATCAAGATGCTCGGCCTGGCCGAAGTCATCACGGTCGAAAAGTACGGGCCGCTGGCCACAATCGTGACCGGGCAACTCGCCTCCCTCGATGGGATCCCGGTGGTGGTCTCGGAGCATATGCGGGATGACGTTGCCTCCACGGGCGTCAACACCGTGGGCGGGCCCAACACCCTCTCGAACCTCGTGCTTGCGAATCGCCGAGCGTGGATCCGTGGGGTACGGCGAGCGCCGACCATCAAGACCAAGGAGGACATCGAAACAGATCAGCTGATCGCCGTGGTGACCTGGCGGGGGGATTTCCAGCGCGTCCTCGGGACGGCGGAAACGCACACGGTACAAGGTCGAAACTTCTCGTAATCGAAGTCGCGTGAAGCGGCGGAGGGCACAGCGCCCAGGGTGTCCTTCGCCGCCACTCACGAGCAGCGGAGGATGGCATGGCCACCGGGTACTGTCAGAAAGACTGCAACGTCGACGGCAAGGACTACAAGGCCGGCTATGTGGAGCTCGACGAGGAGGAACTGGAGCGGCTCTGCGCGAGCTACCCCAACCTCTTTCAGACCGCGCATCCACCCAGCACGGTCGAACCCACCCCAGCGGCGGAGACATCAGATGAGACGAGCGGGACAGCGGACGCGACGGACCAAGCAGGAACGTGAGGACGACGAGGGGCGTCGCGAGACGCCGCGAATTCGCCCGGTGAAGCAGCTCATCTCGCCGGCGGATAAGCAGATGCGGCGCTACTGCATAAAAGCGTAAGCGATGGCAAATCTCGTCAAGCTCGAGCGCGTCAAGACCTACCTGGACCTTGCGAACACCGACACGGTGTCGGACGTGCTGCTCCAGGACCTGATCGCGCGCATCGGCGCCTGGGTGGAGCGCTACTGCGATCGGTCGTTCGCGAAGGTGACGTACACGGAACAGCGCGATGGCGACGGCACCGACACGCTCATCGTGCGCCAATGGCCGCTCCTCAGCGTCGCGGGCCTCTATGACGATCCGCTGCGCGTCTTCGGGGCCGCAACGCAGATTGCCTCCGGCGACTTCGCGATCTATGCCGACCACGGCATCATCCGGCTCGATGGGCTGGTCTTTTCGGTGGGGATCCAGAACGTGAAGGTCACCTACGAGGCCGGCTACGCGGACATTCCGGAGGACCTGCAGCAGGCGCTCATCGAGCTGGTCGCGGATCGTTTCCGCAACAAAGAGAACCAGGGCATCAGAAGCCTGGCCATCGGCAGCTACCGCGTCGACTACGGCGACGAAGAGCTGCCCAACGAGATCAAGGGCGTGCTCGATGGCTATCGGAGAACCCGGGTGAGCTGATGGCGTATGGGACGCTGCCTGGCTCGCTGTTGATTCAGGCGGTCACGCTGACACGGCCGGTGCGCTCCTATGCGAGCGGTACCAAACAACCCATCGTGACCGAGATGCCGCAAGCGACCGGGATCCGGGCGCGCATCGAGCCGCTGAGCGGTCGGCTGCAGGAGACCGTGCTTGGCCGCATCCCGAGCGCGACGCACCGGCTCTTCACGAGCCGACAGGACGTCAGGGCGAATGACCTTATCACCGATGAGGCGACCGGACAGACGTACGTCGTCCATGAGGTGAGCAACTTCTTCGGGCATCACATCGAGGCGATCCTTGAGGCAAAGAACGACTGATGGCGGGTGTGGGCTTTCGGATCACAGTCCAGGGGGCGGAGCGCTTTCTCAGGATGCTGGAGCAGAGCGAGGCCCGTGTGCACCACGGCGTCGTCAACGCGCTCAAGGAAGGCGTCGCGATCGTGCGCGCGGATGCCGTGCTCAACGCTCCGCACGTGAGTGGCCGGCTGCGGCGCTCGATCCGCGGGCGCGTCGAGGAGAGCCGTTTGTTAGGGGCGAGCTTCGGGATCGTTGGCAGCGACGTCATCTACGCCAGGATTCAAGAGCTTGGCGGGGTGATCCGGCCAGTCCATGCGCAGTACCTGGCCGTGCCGCTTGAAGCGGCCAAGACGCCGACCGGCCGAACGCGAGGTGGACCGCGCACGTTTCCGAACACCTTTGTGATCCGGAGCCGCAGCGGATCACTGCTCATCATGCAGCGACACGGTGGCGGCATCCGGCCGCTCTTCGCGCTCACCAAGAGCATCACGGTGAGGGGCAAGCACTACATGGAGCGGGCGCTGGAGAGCAACCGGTCGCGACTGCGCGTACTCTTCGGCCGCGAGGTCAAGGCGAGTTTGCAGGCCCCCTGATGGCGCAGCGGCTGCATACCAACGAGATTCTGGATCGGCTGATGAGCCTGATCGATACGAGCCTCAGTCCAGCCCCACCGACCGGGCTCGGCCTGGTGACGATCGCCAAGGGCGATCTGGGCTTCTATGCGGGCAAGGACAGTGTGACGGTGGAGCTGCCAGCCATCTTCGTCAAGCCGAGCCCGACGAACGAGCTTAGCTTCCGCGCGATGGGGCAGGAGTACGAGGTCGTCTACAAGCACCGGCTCGTCTACCTCCGGCAGTTTGCCACAACGGAGAAGGTCGTCGAGAACAAGGTGAAGGAAACACTGAAGATCGCGGAGCTGCTGATCGACAACATCGACCTCAACGCGCTCGCGCTGTCGAACGGGCAGATCATCCGCAGCCTGCCCTCGAGCATCGAGTGGGAGCCGCTCGAGGACGAGTTGGTCGGAGGCCTCAATGTATGGTTCTTCGCAACGGCGATCACCTTTGACGTGGTCGCGATCACCAGGAGGTAACGCACGATGGCGATTGGGCTCGGGCATAAGAGCTACATCGGATTCGCAGACGAGTCAACGTGGGGCACTCCGGTCGCCCGCACGAAGTTTCTCGAGCTGGTGACCGGCGGCGACGGACTCGCGGTCAAGGAGGAGAAGATCCTCGTGCAGGGCGTCAAGGACATCGGGGTGCGCGGCGACATCGAGGTGCAGCAGGGGGCGGTGTCAGTCGAAGGCTCGCTGACATTCGAGGTGCCGTATGACGGGGCCGAGAAGTTCTTCAAGCACGCCTTCGGCTCGGTGGCGAGTTCGCAGCCCAACGCAGGCAGCGATCCGACTGTCTGGCAGCACATCTTCACGATCGTGGACGCGCTGCCGGCCGGCATGACCATCGAGGTCAACCGGGACGTGACCGCCTTCGTGTACGAGGGCTGCAAGGTGGGCGGCATGGAGTTCTCCGTCGGCGGGCCGACCGAACTGTTGCGCATCGTGGCGGACCTCCTCGGCGAGGAGGTCACGACCGCTTCCGCGACGAGCCCGACCTTCACCAGTGTGAACCGCTTCTCGGCGCCGCAGGCGGTGCTGCTCTGGAACGCGGTGCAGCTCAACGTCCAGCAGTTCAGCATCAAGCTGGACAACAAGCTGGATGCAGACCGGCGCTTTATCGGCAGCCGGTTGCGGAGCGAGCCGCTGCGCTCCGGCAAGATCGAGGTGACGGGCAGCTTCGTCGCGGAGTTCGACAGCACCAGCCAGTACACGGACTTCCGCAACGGCGCCAACCGCATCCTCAAGGTCACCTTCACCGGGCCCAGCATCGGAGTGCTCACACAGAAGTACACCTTTCTGCTCGAGTGCAACGTCTCGCAGATCATGGACTACCCGGTCTCGGTCGATGACGAGGGGCGCATCACGGTCGAGATCCAGTTCCGCGCCTTCCGCGATGCCACCAACAACGAACTGAAACTCACGCTCACCAACCTGACCGCCAGCCCGATCTGAGGCGCGGTCGCAACCGGAGGCAGGTGCAGGATGAAGGTGGAGATCGATACGGACGGCAGTCTGGAGCACACCGTGGTCAGGCTCAACGGGAAGGTCATGCCGCAGCTCATCGAGTGCGACTTCTCGTTCAGCGCGGCCCGGGGGCGCAAGCCGGTGCTGTTCTACGTGCTCGGCACGAAGGAGCAGCCGAAGAAGGCGGCGCAATTCTCGCGGTATTTCGGCAACGACTTCCAGAAATACGACGAGCTGTTCCCAGCGGAGCCGCAGGCAGCGGAGGGCCGGACGCGATGAGCACACTGCAGGTCATGTTGGGGGAAGCGCAGGGGGAACTGAAGACGGCGGATGGCCGCGCCTTCAAGCTGTTTCCCCTGAAGCTCTCGGACCTCTCGAAACTTCAGGCCAAGCTCGGTCCGACCAGCAAGTGGGACAGTCCTGAGACGCGGGAGAAGCTACAGGACATCGAGGTGCTCTGCTTCATTCTCTGGCTCTCCATTCGGCGGGATCCGTCGGCTAAGGAACTGACGCCGGAGAGCGTGGCGGATCTGTTCGAACTGACGGATACGCCGCAGCTGCGGATTGCGCTGGAGCACATCATGACCATTTCCGGGCTCGCCCCAAAAGCGACGGCGGTCAACGGAGCGGCCGCGGCTTCAACTGGGCCGGGCTCTGGCTCGACCTGATGCGGCTCGGCGTGAGCTACGCGGAGATCGGCGAGCTCACGATCCCGCAGGTCGCCGCGCTGCTCGAGGAGGGCAACGCACGGCGCAGTCGGATGCTCAACAAAGCGAAACAGAACAAGGCGTGGCCGGTGATCGACTTCACCACACTGGGGTAAGGCATGGCGGATCGGATCCAAGTCGTCATTGAGGGTGTTGACGCCGCGTCGCAGATGCTCGCGGGCATCAAGAAGGAGAGCGACGCGCTCAACAAATCCCTGAAAGACATCGGCAAAGGCCTCGCCATCGCCGGAACGGCCATTACCGGCGCCATCGCGCTTACGGTCAAGGCCGCGGCCGACCAGCAGCAGGCGACCGAGTCGCTGGCGGCCGCCATGCGCAACACCAACACCTTCACGGAGGCCGCCCTCCAAAGCCAGCTCGCCTTCGCCGCGAGCCTGCAGCGCACGACCGCCTTCAGCGATGACGCGATCACCCGCATGCAAGCGCTGTTGGTCAACTTCGGGCACCTCTCCGGGCCCGCCCTGCAGGAGGCGACGAAAGCGACGGTCGGCTTCGCGGCCGCGCTCGGTACCGACCTTGACTCCGCCGCGCGGCGCGTGGCGCTGGCCATCGACGGCTCGGTCGACAGCCTGGGGCGCTTCGGCGTGCAGTTCGACGCGAACGCGACTCAGCAGGAGCGCTTCCAAACGATCATGGCGAAGGGGCTCTCACTCTTCGGCACTGCGGAGGCGCAGGCCGCGACCTTCGAGGGCCGACTGATCCAGTTCAAGAACGTCGTCAACGATCTCGGGGAGACGGTCGGCAACGTCCTGCTGCCCGGCCTGACGGACGTGCTCAAGCGGCTCACTGAGGCCATGAAGGCGGTGGACCACTTCGCCAAAGCGCATCCGAAGCTGACAGCGGCGATTGTGGAAACGACGGTGGCGCTGGGGCTGCTGGCGCTGGTACTGGCCCCGATCCTCACCTTCTGGCCGCAGCTCGTGAAGTTCTTCCAGTTCATCATCCCATTGGTCGTCACATTCGCTGTGGAGCTAGGACCGCTCATCGTCGCCCTGGGACTCCTGGTCATCGCCATGCTCAACACCGAAGGCGGGGCGCAGGCGCTCGGGATGGTCATCGACAGCCTCGTCGCGGGCTTTCAGTTCGCCGCGCAGGCCATCGCCGCAGCGATCCTGCACCTCCTCGACGCGATGCTCTTCATCGCGGAGAAGGTGCCGCTGGCCTTCGGGCCGCTCGGACTCGCACTCATCCCCTTCAAAGACCGGATCCGCGCGATCCGTGAAGAGGTCGACCAGCTCGCCAAGGGGAGTCTTGTCGCGCTGGGCGACTCCGTCAACAACGTGTCCACCGCGCTGGCCGGCGGTGGCCCGGCGGCAGCGCTCTTAAATCCTGTGACTGTCGGTGGTGGCGGAGGAGGCGGCGTGGGAGCCGGTGGCGGAGGCATGCCGCCGCAGCTCCTTGAGGGCATCACCGGCCAGGCCCAGGAAGCGCAAATCGTCTGGCAGGCGGCCTTCACGCAGATGGCGCAGGACATGCAGGTGCAGTTCAACGCGATGCACCAGACGGTGCAGGGTTTCGGCGATGGGCTCATCGCCTTCCTCGAGAGCTTGAAGCAGAAGTGGGGCGAAGGCTTCGGCAGCATGCGCAATTTCATCTCGAACTTCGTCCAGGTCTCGGTGAAGACGATTGCGGATGGGCTCGGTACGGCCATCAGCGACATCATCCTCGGCACCAAGAGCGCCAGCGAAGCCTTCAAGGAGTTCGGCAAGCAGATCATCCGCGCGATCGTGGAGTTCGTGGCCGAGTACGTCGCCCAACTCCTGGTCGCCAAGGCCTTCTCATTGATCTTCAGCGCGTTCATTGCCACCACGGCGGGAGCCATCGCCAACGCGTGGCTGCCCGCGGCGGTGCTGGCCACGATCGCCACACTCGGAGCCGCGGCGATCCAAGCGCCCATCGCCATCGGTGGCGCGTTCGGCGTGACAGCGGGCGCGGTGAATGCATTTGCCGGGGCGGCCGGCGGAGCGATTCCGAAGATGCAGCATGGGGGCATCGTGACAGAGCCGACGTTGGCCCTCATCGGGGAGGCAGGGCCCGAGGCGGTGGTCCCACTCGATCGGGCCGGAGGCTTTGGCGAGACGATCGTCAACGTCACCGTGCAAGTCGACAAAGCTTTGATCAACACGGCGGAGAATATCGATCAGTTTGCGCATGAGCTTGCGCGGAAGATCGGCCGCATCATCGACATCCGCCAGATGATGCCGGCGGGGGTGCAGCGCTGATGGCTGTCTCCGTGAAGTTCGGGGCCTATGACTTCGGCACGACGGCCGAGAAGTATGCCATCCGCCAGCGGCCGCGCGTCAAGCAGGTCATCATCCCCAGGCGCGACGGTGTGCGGTCGGACATCGCCCTGCTCGGGCCGCTGGAGGTCACACTCTCCGGGAAGATCTTCAAGAGTTCAAACACGCTGCTGCGGACGGAGTTTGACGCCCTGAAGGCGGCGCTGTTCAAGACGCGGGACAAGCTCACCCTCTTCGATGATCGCTTCATCGACTGCCAGCTGACGAACTACGGGGATGACTTTGTCACCGGCTCCGGGATGCTCGCGGCGAAGTACGACCTGGCCTTCATCGGCGAGCTGCCGTTCCTGCAATCCGTTGCGCTGAACGCGAATAACCAGACGGTGAGCGTCTCCCCGACCCAGTGGACGGTGACCCCAGGCGGCAACCTCCGCACGCGGCCAACGATCCGCATCACCAATAATTCCGGCGCGGACATCGTGAACAACCTCAAGATCGAGAACCTCACCCTCAGCAAGGCGCTGGTGTTCACCGGCACGCTCAAGAACACGAACACCCTCATCATCGACATGCAGGCGCGCTCGATTCAGAACGCGGGGGTTGAGGATTTGACGAACTGGCAGGGCGAGTTCTGGGAGCTGGCCGTTGGGGTCAACTCCCTGAAATACACGGGTGGTGTGACCGTCGCGGTCGTCACCGAGTGGCGGGACCGATATGTCTAGCAGCAGGAGGGAGGCACGACCATGCCCATCATTCCAGCGGATCTGAAGCTCTATGGCTCGGCAACGATGCCCGATGACGACACGACGCAAAACATCGGCGGGGGCATCAGTACGAGCAAGAAAGTCGAGTTCAAGGACATCAACCCGACCGGCAATCTGCAGATCGTCTCCAGCGCGGCGGGCGACACCACGCAGAGTGTCACCGTGACAGGCCGCGACGCGGGTGGCGCGATCATCAGCGAGGCCAAGACGCTCAACGGCACGACCCCGGTCGCCATGACCGCCAACACCAGCTGGGAGCGAATCCTGAAGGCGGTCAAGTCCGCGACCACGACCGGCGATGTGGCCATCGAGGCGGCCACGGCGGAGCGCACGGGCACGGCGCAAGCCGGCGGCGCCAACACGATCACGCTTGATGCGGGTGCCAACGCGACCGACGACTACTACAAGGGGATGGTCATCCGGCTGACGGGCGGCACCGGCGCGAACCAGATCCGTGAAATCATCGGCTACGTGGGCGCGACGAAAGTCGCCACGGTGGGTGCCAACTGGGGCACGAACCCGGATGGGACGTCGGTCTTTCGCGTCAGCCAGGGCTGCGTGTTCGACAAGAGCCCGAACGAAATCACCGAGATCCGCCGGCCGTTCTACAACGCGGTAGCGCCGACGAGCGGCACGCGGAAGTACTACGACAAGCTGTTCTTCAAGAACACGCACGGCACCCTGAGCCTCACGACCGCGCAGGTGGTTGAGCAGGCGGATCCAACCGGTAAGATCGCCTTCGGGCTGCCGGCGAGCAAGGGCGACACCGGCGGCAATGGCGCCGGGAATAACCGGCAGGTCGCACCGAGCGGGATCACGTTCGACAGCGCGACCAAAGCCGTGCCCACCAACACGCTGGCGGCTGGCGAGACGATCGGGGTCTGGCTCGAGCTGAGCCTAGCGGCCGGCGACAGCCCGCAGGATAGCACCTACACGTTGCGGCTGACCGGCAACACGGTCTAACGCGATGAAATGGTTCGCGGTCTGCGAAAAAGCGACGGGCCGGCTGATCAGCACCGGAACAATCGTCGCGGATCCGCTTGATTCCGGTCTCGAGAAGATCGAGCTCGCCGACGCGCCCGACTTCAGCGCGCAGGATTGGGATCCCGTCGCGAAGACGCTTACTGCGAAGGCGCCGGCCGCCACGCGCGTTGAGATGCTCGTCGGAGATTCCGCCGTCGCGGCGATGCTCGCGAAGCTGACGCTGGGAGAACGGACCGCGCTGCGGCAGAAACTCGATGAGCTGTTCGGCGGACTGACATGACATGGGCGACTGGCCGCTCGGCATCGCAGACATCGGACAGCAGTTCGCGGACGTGGGAACACAGACGTCGGACTCCAGCGGCAACAACATCCAGCCGTCGGGGACGGCGCACGTAAAGGGCGCATGGGAACAGCTGATCCAATCAACACCTTTCGATGCGGCGGGCATCCTGTGGGCGCCGAGCACGGCGCAGACGAACGCGCGCTTCAGCGTGGATCTCGGCGTCGGAGGGTCCGGCAGCGAGCGGATACTCATCCCGGACCTGTTCGCGCACGTCAACAACTCAAACCGCGGGATGCCGATGCGGACCTTCCTGCCGATCAGCATCCCGGCGGGAATCCGATTGGCCGCCCGGTCGCAGTCGAGCGCCGGCGGCAACTCGATCGATGCGAATCTCATTCTTGTCAGCGCGGCGCATCTGCTGGCGCCGTTTCCAGCCGCGCGGATCGACACCTACGGCTTCGTGGCGGCCTCGACGGCGGGGACCGGAGTGGATCCGGGCGGCACGGTGAATACCAAAGGCAGCTGGGCCGAGTTGGCGGCCAGCACGACCTATCCCTGCCAGCTGGCGATGCTGGCCGTCTACTTCCCGACGACGCCGAGCGCCGAGCACCGCTGGTATCTGGACGTAGGGATTGGAGCATCGGGTTCCGAGCGCGTCGTCGTGCCGGATCTCTTTATCGGAACGGCGGCGAGCAATGCGATGCGGTCGCAGTTCATCGGACCCTTCCCGCTGACCCTGCCGGCGGGGACGCGCGTCGCGGCCCGGGCGCAATCGTCGGCTTCAAGCGCCACGTACCGGAACGTCAACGTCATCCTCTACCTCTGGGCATAGATGGGCTCCTGGGCGCTGGGCTTCGATCACGGCACGAAAGCGGAAGCCGCCGGGCTGGCGAGCTCGACCGATCTCGTGGCGCTCTCGGGCGGCTCCTCGAACAACACGAAGGGAGCCTGGACCCAGCTGCTGGCCGCGACCGCTTTCGACGCGCACGCGATGCTGCTCGTCTTCAGCGATCCGGACGCGAGCTTCAACGGTCTCGTCGACATCGGCATTGGGGCGTCGGGCTCGGAGCGCGTGCTGCTGCCGGATCTCTACGTCCGGACGGAGACGAACAAATTCGTGGGTCGGCTCATGGTGCCGATAACCATCCCGGCGGGCACCCGGTTGTCGGCGCGGCTGCAAGCAGACTCGACGGTTCGAGTGATCGATGTGGGCGCGACGCTCTTCGCCCGGGGCTTCCTGCCACCGTATGGCTTGCAGCGGGCGGAGGTCTACGGGGTCTTTGTGGGCTCGACGTCAGCGACGTCGGTCGATCCTGGTGGGACGTCGAACACGAAGGGAGCCTGGACCCAAATTACGGGGGGTGTCGGCGGCGTGACCATGCGGCCAATCCGCTACCTCATCGCGTTCATCAGCCCTCACGACGGCGCGCAGATTCAGGACAACGGATGGCTCGTCGATCTCGGGATCGGAGCAAGCGGCCAGGAGAAGGTGCTCCTGCCGAACATCCCGAGCACTTCCGACAACTCGGACGAGCCCGAACACCAGCAGTACCTCTGCCTGCCATGCCACATTCCGGCGGGCACGCGGATCGCCTGTCGGGCGCAGTCCACATCGACGGACGCGAGCGACCGGATCATCCGAGTCGCATTGTACGGGTTTGGTTGAACTGAGAGGAGCTAGCTATGGCGCTGGCGGCGGTGGCTTCAGGAACGCAATCGGCTTCGGTCGGGACCGAGCATTCGCTCGCCGTCAGCACGACCGGAAAAACCTATGTGCTCGTCGTAGACGCCGGGGCGATGCTGAACGACGACATCCTTGAGCTGCGGATCAAGACGAAGGCCTTAAGCGGCGGGACGCAGCAGATGGCCTACTACGCGCTGTTCCAGCACATCCAGGCGGAGCCGCAGAAGTATTCGGTGCCAGTGCCAGCGGACATTGAGATCGAATGCACCCTGAAGCAGACGGCGGGGACCGGGCGGTCGTACCCGTGGAAGCTGCTCTCAATCGACTGACGCATGTCGCAAGTCCGCTATCAAGCCCACTATCAAGGAATTGCCGGCCAGCCGGTGAGCCGGGATTGCCTGCTGCCGATCGAAGCGCTTGGCAGTCTGGCGGGTGACCGCACGTTGCCGGTTGAGGCAGCAGTGCCGCTCGGCCTTGATCGCATCCTGCCGCTTGAGTCGATGGCGCCACGGTTGCGGGACTACGAAACGCCATTGGAGTGGGCATCCGGGGTCCTGCAAGATCGCGCGCTGCCATGGGAAGGGCTTGGGGCGGTCGCTCCGGATCGCATGATTCCATTCGAGGCGGTTGGCTTCGCCACGCAGGATCGCGCCATCCTCTGGGAATCGCTCGGAGCGGTGAGGCGAGACGTCAGCAGCCCCTGGGAGGCGCTTGCGGGCGTGCTGCAGAGCGTCGCGATTCCATTCGAAGCGTTGAGTGCTGCGATCGGCGATCGGGTGATCCTCTGGAAATCGCTTGGAACGCTCGTGAGGAGCGGTGTCCTACCGTTCGAGAGCATAAGCCCGATGCTGCTTGATCGGCTGATCGCCTGGGAAGCGCTGAGTGAACAGTTCGGCGAGCGCATCGTGCCCTGGGACGCGACGAGCCCCGCGGTGTTCCAGACCGCGATCGTTCCCTGGGACGTGCTCAGCCTTGCGTTTGGCGATCGGAGCGCGCCGTGGGAAGCGCTAGGTCTCGGAGCGGCTGACCATGCCGAGTCGTGGGAGAGCTTAGGGATCGGGTTTGCCGATCACGTGGTCCCGTATGAGGTGTTGAGCGTTGCGGCCATCGACTGGCGGGTGCTCTGGGAATTGCTGGGAGCGGCCACAGCAGACCACGCATCCCCCTTCGAGGCGCTTGGCGTCGGAGCGGCGGATCGCGTCGCGCTCTGGGAGAGTTTAGGGGTGAGAGTCAGCGACCGGGTGATTCTTTGGGAGACGCTGGGAGTCCTGGGCAGGGATCGCGTCGTGCCGTGGGACGCGCTTGGCACGACCGCAGCTGATCGGATCATCCCGCATGAGGCACTGGCGGCGCTCGCGCAGAACGCGCAGCTGCCGTGGGAGGCGCTGGCCGTGGTGTTCGGCGACCGAATCCTGATTGTCGAAGCGCTGGCCATCGTGGTCGGCAACCATATCATCCCGCTCAGTGCAGATGGTTCGGTGCTGGGGGACCGCGATATCCCTTGGGAAGCGCGCGGACTGAGCATTCTCATCCGCCTGAGCAACGTCGCGATGGACGGTGGCGCATTGGCGAGCGAGGCGATGCAGAGTCCGGCGCTGGCGAACGACGTGATCGGCGATTCCGCGCCGGACAGCGAAGGCATGGCCTAGCGGGAGCAGACATGGCGGCGATCTTCAACGTGCGGGAAAAGACGACGCGGCGCTACACGGCCGCGTTGAAGGATGAAACGGGTGGGGCGATCGGAAGCGGGGCGCTCTCTTCGCTGAAGCTGACGCTCTACAACCGGGCGGACGGATCGATCATCAACACCCGCAACCAGCAGAACGTGCTGAACGCCAACGGCGTCACGGTCGATAGCGGCGGCAACCTGGCCTGGACGATGGATCCGGCCGACAACCCGATCGTCGACGCGACGTTGAGCTACGAGGAGCACGTCGCCCTCTTCGAAATCGGCTGGTCGAGCGACGCGAAGAAGAACAACCACGAGGTCATCATCCGCGTGGAGAACGTGAACAAGATCACCTGATGCCGACCGTCTTCCGTGACGCGATCATTCCGTTCGAGATCACCAACGATGTGTTTCAGTGGCGGATCGAGCTGCGCAACAAGGCGTTCACGCTGGTGGATCTCTTCGAGCCGGACAACGAGGCCTCAAGCATCCGGTGGGAGTACCGGCGCATCGGCGGCTGCGGCACGCTGCGCTTCAAGCTCTCGCGGCCGTATGACGCCAAAGGCGATATCGACGGCACCTATGACGTCCAACTGCTCATCTCCAACCGCGCCACCGGGAACTACGACCTCTGGTACCGCGGCTTCATCCAGCAGATCGCGCCGAGCCTGGACGATCCGGAAAGCATCGACGTCATCTGCGCCGGCTACGGCGCGCAGCTCGGCTGGATCCGGGTGAGCAAGACTTACAACAGCCAGGAAAGCCTGGAAACGATCGTGCGGGACATCCTCCAGATCATCGTGGCGCCAAACTCAAAGATTCTCTACGACACCACGCTCATCGATGCGACCGGCGTGAGCCTGCAGGCGGGCGAGAGCCTGAAGTTCGATACCTACGCGGATAACGCCCTCAAGACCATCGCGACAATCGTTGGCACGCGGGAGTGGGGTGTGGGCACCGACCGGAAGTTCTTTTTCAAATCCCAGAGCAGCACGATCAAGCACCGCTTCATCCCCGGACACGATGTCGTGCGCTTTGAGGACTTCATCGACTACAGCCGGGTCAAGAACCGGCTCTACCTCAAAGGCGGCGGCACGCCGGCCTTCAGCACCACCCGAGAGGATACCGGCTCGCAGGGCCAGTGGGGCCTGCGTGAGGAAATCATCACGAACCCCTCGATCACGACCAATCCGACCGGCAACAACTACCTCAACGCGCTCCTGGCGGAGAAAGCGATCCCCGTGCGTCGCTCGACGCTGTCCGTGGCACTGCGCCGCAACCGGCTGGAGGTGGCGACCCCGATCGGGCAGATCGCCGTGACCTCCGGGGTCTTCGTGAACAAGTACGGGACATTCTTCAAATATGGTGCTGCCGGCAAGAAATACGGCGGCGAGTTCGGCTACCAGCTCGGCGTGGCGAGCTACACGTTGGATGACAACGGGGTGCTGACCGACATGGACCTGAGCCAGGAGGCGCCGTCTATCGCCGAATCCGTCGGCCTCTTGGAGTTTCAAGTGGAACAGCTCGAAGCGGCGAGGTAACCAATGCCGGCCTCCTATCCCAGCGCGATTAAGACGTTCACGACGCTCGTCGACGGCGTTGATGACGTCTTGGCGGCGCACCAGAACGATCCGAATGCCGAGATCACCGCGATTGAAACCGAGCTCGGGACGAACCCGCGCGGCACGGCTGCGGACGTGAAAGCGCGTCTCGCCCAGTCGCTCAATGACGATGGGACCATCAAAGACGGGGTCGTGACCCTCTCAAAGATCGCGGCGGCGGTCCTCAAGATCGTCAATATCTACCAGGCGGAGACCTCAAGCCCCACGAACATTGGCACTGGCTGGACGGACATCGGGGGCCTGTCGCTGGGGATCACGCCTCAAGCCACAACCAGCAAGTTTTTCGTCATCGCCACGATCGGCTCCGCGTGCCAAAGCGCGGGCTGTGGCTCAAGCGGCGAGCACGGCTTCCGGCTGCTGCGCGACGGCAGCGAGCTGGACAAGAAGGTCTACGACGAAGGCGGGGCGGAAGGTCGGTCATCGATGGCGCCGTGCTGTCTCATCTACCGGGACTCGCCTGGGACCACCTCATCTATCACGTACAAGATCCAGGGCATCGCGGGCAATTCCGGGGTGTATGCCGCTCCGGGCAACGGCACACAGATCGGCCAGCAATCGAAGGCCGTCTTGATTGTCATCGAGTACCGCGACACTTAAGGAGGGCGCATGGCGCAGATCGTTTTGACCGTCAACGACGCACAGCTCGCGCGGCTGTCGGAGGCCGTCGCGCGGCGGCAGGGCTATCGGGACACGATCCAGGATCCGCTGGATGCAACCAAGACCATCCCGAACCCAGAAACCAAGGCACAGTTCGTCCGGCGCTGGCTGATCAACATGCTCAAGAATGAAGTCGTACTCGATGAGCTCCAGCAGCGCATCAAGCAGGCGCAGGACGATGCGGTCGCCAACGCGCCGGTCATGGACATCACATGAGCGCGAAGCTGCGGGATCTGCATTGGACCTTCCCACCGCTGGCGGCTTTCTTGGGCGGGCTGGGCGGTTGGTCGTTCAAATGGCTTCGGCGCTACGCCTTGCCGATCACGGGCGGCCTGCTCGCCATGGCGTATGGCATCGAGCGGAGGCGCTGCGTCGGCTACGCAGTAGCCTCCACGATGGCATTCAGCCTGCCGTACTCGCCTGATCGGCAAGGCTGGATTGTGATCGCCTTAGTCGGAGCCACCTATGGCATGACGCCATGGCTGCTGGTCCGTTGGGTGACGATTGGCCTCAAGCCGCGCTTTCGCTGGCACGCACTGCTGTGGCCAGTGCTCACCGCGGGTACGCTGACCGGACTGCTGTGGTTCTCATCGGTGGCCGACTGGTGGACCCACAAATGGACAGAGACAGTGGTGTTCGGCCTGCATGGCTTCCTGGTCGCCTACGCGATCGATCGGCACAAGTCGGAGGGATCGAATGCGCGAGCTTGAGCAGCGGATCGAACAGCTCGAGGACGCGATGGGTCGCATCGAGCGGACGCTGTATGGCAACGGCGATCCGGGGATCAAAGAACAGCTGGTGGCGATTGCGACGAGCACCGCCGATCTCATCAAGCGCTTCGACGAATTCCGTCATGAGGTGTGGAGGCGGATTTCCGGGCGGCCGAGCTGGGCGGTGTCGATCGTCATCACCGCTATGAGCTCGATGCTGGTGGGTTTGGTGGTGGCGTATTTGAGCCGATAGGCGAAACAACAAGGAGGGCAAGTGATGACACGGTATGGGTGGGTGGCAGCCTGCACGCTGCTGTTGGTGGTGGCCGGATGTAAGCCGGTCGAAGACTACCAGGCAGGGAAGAACACTCCGCTTCAGGAGAACGAAATGAGCCCCACGGACCAGGCGAAGCAGGACGCAGAGCCGATCAAGCATCTGCCCTACGGCAATGTGGCCTATCCCGTCGTGGCGGCCATCCTGGGCGCCTGGTACACGGAGCGGCGCGGGGCGCGGATCCGCCAGGGGCAGCCACCGAGCGCGCGGCCGTTTACGGGTGCCTTGGGCGACCGGGTGCCGGTCTTGGAAGGGCTGATGCAGACGCTGTCGAACTTCTCGACCGGCCTCTTCACGCTGCTTGGCAAGCAGGAGAGCGGCGCGCAGCGCGCCTGGAAGATCGCCGTCTCGTTCGGACTGGCGACGGTCGCTGCAACACCCACGATTCCCGGTTTCCAGGAGTGGCTGGCCGGGCACGCCAACTACGCTTTGGCCTTGGTCGGGCTGGCCGGGTTCTTCGGCGCCGTCAACGTCGAGCTCAACAAGGTTAAGCCGGTAGCGGAGGTGAAGCCGCCAGTCTCCTGACGCCGGCGGGCACGGCTGCGCGACGACCCCCGGAGCTCCCCCGCCGGGGGTATTTTTTCGTCCGATTTGCCTTGCTCTCTCCGGCCGATTCTGGCCTCCTCCCGCCTGCACGAGGGAACGCGCAGAGAGGACAACGTGAGGAGGCAGGAATGAGCGAGGCGGGCGTGCCGATCTGGAAAGTGCAATTGGTGCGAGAGGGTGCCGTTAAAGCGGCGCGGCGTCCGGTGGCCAGCGCCGAGGATGCGGCAGCGGTGGTCGGCGCGTACCTGAAGGGTGCGGATCGGGAGCACTGCGTGGCCGTCCTCCTGGATGCGCGCCACAAGGTCATCGGCCTCAACACGGTCTCGATTGGGACGGTCAGCGCCTCGCTCGTGCATCCGCGTGAGGTCTTCAAGCCGGCGATCCTGGCGAATGCCAGCGCGGTGATCCTGGCGCACAACCATCCCAGCGGCGAGCTGGAGCCGTCCGAGCACGACGTGGACCTCACGCGGCGGCTGATCGAGGCCGGGAAGCTGCTAGGGATCGAGCTCCTGGATCATCTGATCCTCGGCGAAGGGACGCACCTGAGCTTACGGGCCAGCGGCACGGTCTCATGGGGCCGGACACGATGAGCACCGCTCCTTTCTACCTTGACTCCCTCGGCCGGTTCCGGCCTCCTGTGTCCCGCGCGATGGAACAGAGCCGAACAGCCACAACGCGGAGGTGGGCGATGACAGCGGAACGGAAGGCTCAGGTGGCGCTGACGGCCAGGGAGCTGCGGTGGCTCCTGGAGCAGATCGGCGCGGCGGTGGATCCGGATGCGAGGCCGGATGGGATCCGGGAACAGATCGAGGGCCAGCTCGAGCAAGCACTCTTCGAGCTTGAAGAACGCGAGTAAAGGAGCGAGGGCGCGATGACACAGCAGAAAGGCATCAGCGAGATCGGGCGGCGGCTCCTGAACAACGAGGACGCTGCGATCGAGCGCTACGCGATCTTCCAGGGCATCGACACCGACGTTCTGGTGGAGATCGCCAGCGGCACGGTGGACCCAGGGGAGCTGGCTCGGATCGAGTTGGCCCAGCGGGGCCTGGGCAAGGATGGTAAGTGGATCGGATTTCCGCAGGCGCGGCAGCTCTGGGGCCTCGTCTGATGAGCCGGCACATCGATGAGCGGGCCTACCGGATGACGGTGGAGGACTTCAAGGCGCGGTTCACCTTCCCGCTGACTCCAGATCAGCAGGCGCTGTTGGACCGCGCCGAAGGGCTCGGGCTCAAGCTGGACGTCGTGATCGGCTACGCCTGCGGCCGACGATACCTCATGGACATGGACGCGGTGGAGGATTGAGGACATGGCGATGACGGAGGGACAGCTTCGAGGACAAGCCAACCTTGACGCCGCCAGCACCGAGGCGCTGGAGCGGGCCAAGAGCGCTATGCAGGAGTGGCTCGACCAGATGATTAAGGACGACAACGCAGCAGCGGCGTGCGCTATGGCGGTCAGCGTGGTGCTGATCGAGCGGCAAATCAATCGGTTGTTCGAGGCGGCGCGGTAAAGGGGACGCAGCGATGGCGGACAAACCACGCGTCAAGCTCGTCGGCACAGACGGCAACATTTTCGCAATCCTCGGCCGGTGCAAGCAAGCCTTGAAGAATGCGGGACAGCCGGATGAGGCCGAAGAAATGGCGCAACGGGTGTTCAAGACGACGTCCTACGACGAAGCCTTGGCGATTTGCCTGGAGTACGTCGATGCGGAGTAGGACGCTCAGATCCGTGCAGGAGACTCCGCAGGGGGTGATCATCCGGGTCGACGACGACGTGTACCGGATGCTTTCACGCCGGCGAGGACCGGGACAGAGCTTCAACGATGTGCTTCGCCGGCAGTTCGGGCTGCCGCGGAGGGCGAAGTGGATGCGGAGGTCACGGCATGCCCCGCGTTGAGTACCCAGCCTTTCAGCAATATCCGGAGTTTAAAGGAGTATTCGTCGGCGGGTGCGTCGACCGGGGCGATGGATCCAGCTTCCGGGCCAAGGCGCATGCGCACACGAAGGAACCCAACCAGGGCTGGATCTGTGTGCGCTCCGCCAAGCGGCTCTATGTGCAGGGCACGAACTGGCCGTCCAAGCTCATGTGGCATGAGCTGGCGCACATCCTGACCGGGCATGGGCATGACGATACTTGGAGGAAGGAGGTGAGGCGACTCGGAGGCACGATCAATCACTGGGAGACGAAGGCGTGGCACCAACAGCGACGTGGAATCATGACGGAGACATCAACCAGCGAGGATACGATGACACCAGAGCAACGGAAGGAACTCCGCAAGAAGAACCAGGAGCACCTGGCGAAGAAGCGGGCCATGCGTGAGGGCGTGGCAGCGGCCAAGAAAGGCCGGAAGCAGCCGGTTGAGGTCAAGACAGCCCCACCAGCGGAGACGGCGCCTGAGCGCGCCCCAGAGGCGCCAGCCAAGGCACCAGAAGCTCCTGAGGGCCGAGCACGGGTATCGCTCGGCGCGCTGAAAGCGCAAGTGAAAGAGACCTGGCCGGAAGCGAAGTACATGGCCGACGCCAAGCGAGACGAGCTGGCGGCTTTGATCGAGCGAGGGGACGCGGAGCTCTTCAAACAGTACCAAGAGACATGGGCCAAGCGGTCCAAGATCCGCTACGAAGCTTGGCTCAAAGGCGACAGCAAGAGCGCGCAGGCCGCACGGACCAAGAGGGGTACGCACGCAACCGAATAGCCACAGGCTTATCTTCTGAGACATCCACAGCACACCGATGAGCCCAGCCCAAGACGCTGGGCTCATTTGGTGTCAACCCATTGCTATCCAGGTGATTTTTCCTTTTTACGCCATCATTTGTTCTGTTAGAATTGTTTGATCGCTTTCCCGCCAGAAGGAGGCCCGTGCATGCCAATGCTGGAGACGTTGACACCGAACGAGATCGCCAAGATGCTCAAGTTGCACCCCTTCACGGTGGCCCGACTCGCCCGCGAAGGGAAGATTCCGGCGTTCAAGGTCGGGGGCGTCTGGCGCATCGATCGGATAAAGTTCGAGCGCTGGATTGCCCAGCAAGGGTCGACAAGACAGTCGACGCGAGACCAGCACAGGTCACGACGTCACACGCGAGCTCGGTTGACATGAGTGACCGCATCTTCATCAGCAGCGTGCAGAAAGAACTCGCCGAGGAACGGCGAGCTATCAGAGATTTCATTCGCGGCGATGCGCTGCTGCGCCGCTTCTTCGACGTGTTCCTGTTTGAAGACCTATCCGCGTCGGATCGGCGGCGCGATCGCGTCTATCTGGATGAGGTTGGGCGGTGCGCCCTCTACGTCGGTCTCTTCGGCCGGGAATACGGCGAAGAAGATGCCGGCGGAGTGTCACCCACCGAACGCGAATTCGACCAATCCACCGCGCTGGGCAAACCCCGCCTGATCTTCGTGAAGGGCGCCGATGACGCGGCCCGCCACCCCAAGATGCGCGCGTTGATCAAGAAGGCAGGCGCTCAGTTGATCCGCCGCCGGTTCGCCGGCATTACCGATCTGAACGCCGCACTTTACGCGAGTCTGGTAGAACATCTGGAGCGCACCGGCCGCCTCCGGACCAAGCCCTTTGACGCCGCCGCGTGTCCCGACGCCACCCTGGCCGATTTGTCTGACGACAAGATCAAGTGGTTTCTCGGTCTGGCCCGCCGCGAGCGGCAATATCCGCTGCGCGAAGACACGCCAGCCGCCGAAGTCCTTGCCCACCTCAATCTGCTCGATGCTGGTCAGCCGAGCCACGCCGCCGTGTTGCTCTTTGCGCGGCAACCGCAACGCTTCCTGATCACCTCCGAAGTCAAGTGTATGCACTTCCATGGCACGGAAGTCCTCAGACCCGTGCCGTCCTACCAGATTTACAAAGGCACGGTGTTTGAACTTGTGGATCAGGCCGTGGATTTCGTGATGTCCAAGATTAACCGCGCCGTGGGCACGCGCGCCCAAGGACCTCAAGCGCCGGTCGAGTATGAGTTGCCCCGCGAAGCCGTTACTGAAGCCATCGTCAATGCCGTGGCCCACCGCGACTACGCCAGCAACGCCAGCGTGCAAGTGTCGCTCTTTGCTGACCGGCTTGAAGTCTGGAACCCCGGTGAACTGCCGCCGTCGTTGACTATCCAGCAACTGTGCGTGCCCCATGCGTCCATTCCCCGCAATCCGCTGATCGCCGAGCCGCTATTTCTGGCGCGCTATGCTGAGAAAGCCGGCAGCGGTATCCTGGACATGATCGCACGATGCAAGGACGTTGGCCTGCCACCACCCCAATTCCGGCAGGAAGGCGGCCAGTTCATCCAGACACTCCGGCGACCGAAGATTATCACTCCCGCGCCGGTGGCTGACGATAACACCTCCCTCTGGGCCAATGCATTACGGACAATGGTATCCTCCACGTCTAAAACGACCGGACAAGTCACCGGACAAGTCACCGGACAAGTGGCATCGGAGCTATTGGCCTATTTCCAAGAGCCCAAAACGGGAAAGGATATTCAGGACGCCATCGGGCTTCGGCATCGGGAGACGTTCCTCCACAACTATCTCAATCCGCTGCTGGAGGCCGGACTGCTGGAGCGCACCATCCCCGGCAAACCGACCAGCCGGCTCCAGAGGTACCGACTCACGAAGAAGGGTCGCGCCTGGCTCGCCGGGAAAGCACCCTGATCGATGGCCTCAAGTCTTTTCACTGTCAGCCGAGCATGAGGCGGTCAAATCTTTAAGACATGTGCGGCCGCTACGCGCTTACCGATTTGAAGGCGCTCCTCAAGGAGAATCGGTTCCAATTGGAGATATTCCCTCCGAACCTCTCACCGAGGTACAATATCGCTCCATCACAACCGGTTCCAGCCATCCTCAACCAGGCGCCGCGAGCGCTGCAGCTGCTGCGCTGGGGCCTGATCCCCTCGTGGGCCAAGGATCCGGCGATCGGCTACCGGATGATCAACGCCCGCGCGGAGACCATCGCTGACAAGCCGGCGTTTCGCCGTCCGCTGCAGCGGCAGCGCTGCCTGATTCCAGCGGATGGATTCTTTGAGTGGCAGCGGCTGGGAGCCCGCAAGGTGCCCCACTGGATCACGCTGACCTCAGGGGAAGTATTCGCGTTTGCAGGTCTCTGGGATAGCTGGACCGATCCCACAACGAAGACGGCCGTGGCGTCGTGTACCATCATCACCACAACACCGAATGAGCTGCTCGCCTCAATCCATGACCGGATGCCGGTCATCCTCCCAAGAGAGTGCGAGGCGATGTGGCTCAGCGAGGGGCTCACTCCAGTGCAGGCCTGCGCCCTCCTGAAGCCGTATCCGGCGACACAGATGAGCGCTTCACCGGTTTCGACGTTGGTTAATTCGCCAACCAATGACACGCCCAAAGTACTCACGCCGTGAAAAGAGCAATACTGCGCGGGAGAATGCTATGAGAAATCCGAAAGTTGCGCGTCGTGGGACGCAAACGACATCGGCGGTTCCTTGAAGATTTCGTGTGTGTATGGTAAACTTTCCTACAATATGCGGCACACAGTTCAACATCGAACACTATTCACTGTCCTAGCATTGCTGTTGGTGGGCGGGTTCGTGGCTCGCGCTGCAGAAACCGAGCAACCGAACCATCAGCCAGACCTTCATCATTGTATGGTCTGCTGCACGAACCACCACGTAGCCGATGCAGCGAAGACGCAAACCACTCCGCAGCCTATTCTCTCCCAGGAGAACGTTCCTCTGATCGAGCCCCCCACGCTCTACCAGCAGGCGGTCATTCGCCTGCCTGATCCGCCTCCCAAGTTTCTCGCGTAAGTCCCCTCTGAAGTTCCATCACATTCGTCTGTCGAATTGTTACTTTTTTTCTTATGTCGTGGTCTGTCTTCACAAGGAAAGTGGGTGCTATGGGCCGAGTTGTGGTCATCATTTTGAGTGTGGTGCTGTTCGTGCCCCTCGCCGTTGGCCAGGAGCCGGACCGCCTGCCCCTGGAAGAGGAGCTGGATTCTTTTGAAATACTGCGGGAGGAAGTGCTTGCACACAATCCAGAGCTCAAATTCTACGAAGCGGAAGTCTTAGCCGCAAAAGGATTGCGCAAGACCGCCGGGCTTTGGAGCAATCCTGAGGTCAGCGGCTCGATCGGCCGCAAAAAAGTCAGCGGTTCTGAAGGCGGCACTTCGACAGGCTCATCGAGGGAGATGGCGGTGACCCAGTCCTTTGAGTGGCCGGGGCGCATCCGCCTACGCAAGGCGATCGCGGATCGCGATGTGGAGCTGGCGGAGCTTGGTTTGGAGCAGTTTCGCGCCGTGCTGAAGGCGCGTGTCAAAATCGCCGCCTATGTGTGGAGCGCCGCGCAGGAAAAAGCCGACGCCACCCAGGAAGTCGCCGAACATTTTCGCGCGTTGCGGGAAGTGCTGATGCAGCGCGACCAGGCCGGATTGACCCCCTTGCTGGAAACACGCGTGATTGAAGCGATCGAGCTGAATATGCAGCGCAAAGCGAGCCAAGCCTCCCTTGAGGCCCAGGCAGCCTTGTACGACCTGAACCAACTGCGGGGCGCGGCGCCGAGCGATGCGCTGACACTACCTCGCATGAATTTCACATTTCGTCCTCTCGAAATGGACACCAACGAGCTGATCAAACTGGCAGGGTCGAACGATTTTCAGGTTCGTGTACGTGCGATTGAGTTGGAACGACAGGGGTATCGCGTCCGGCTAGCCAAAAATGAACGGTTTCCTGCGGTCACTGCGGGACCGGCGATTGCACAGGAGCGGGCGGGTGACCGCGAACGGATCATTGGGGCGGAAATCTCCGTGCCGCTACCGCTCTGGGACCGTAATCAGGGCAATATCACGACCGCGAAAGCTCAGCACAGCCAGGCGAAAACCTCCTTGGAGGTTGCGCAGCGTGATGCCGAGCGTCGGATGGTCGAAGCCATGATGACGTATGCAACCAAGCTGAAAGAAATGGAGCATTGGCGGCCTGACTCGATCCAGCATTTTAAAGAGGCCGCTGAGTTGGCTGACCGCCACTACCGCTTGGGGGCAGTGCCGGTGTCCACATACCTTGAGCTGCAATCGCAATATTTGGACACGATTGAAGGCTTGCAAGAGACCAAGAAAGAAGCCCTTGAAACGGCCGCGCAGTTGGAACTCATGACCGGCACGGAGTTATCGCTGACGACAACAACTATCGACGATACGCAATGACGCGCAGACGTTCACTCCTCTGGATATGGATCATGCTCAGCGTCGCAACGCTGTCGGTGGGTTGCGGGCGCAAGGAGAGTGATCATGGGAAGGAACACGCTGAACACGGGCATGGCGAGGAGGAATCGCCTTCGGGGGCGTCCTTCAAACCGGGCAAAGGAATTCTTCTCCACGATGAGACGAGAAAGATCATCGGGCTGGAGGTTGTGGATGTGACGGAGGAGCTATTGCCCCAGCACGTCCAGTTGAACGTGCAGATATTTACCGAAACGCATCGCTTAGCAGATCTCAAGATCGATCATACCGGCTGTCAATTTCACGGCTCCGGCTTTTTACCTCCTGAGAAAACGGCGTTGGTGAAGCCAAGCCAATCGGTCACATTGAAGACGTCCCGTGGCGAGATACTGGACGGGTTTGTGGTGGCGCTTCAAGCGCCGCTGGCGCATGGAGAAATCGAAATTATCGTCGGCGTGACAACGGCGGGCACTGCGCTTCAAGATGGCGAATTTGTGAGCGCGACGATCTCCGTGCCGCGCAGCGAGCCGGTCACCGTGATTCCGCGCTCTGCTCTCCTACGGACCGCCGAGGGCACATACGTCTATGCGGTGAATGGCGACGCGTACTACCGGACGGCCGTGACGGTCGGCAGCAGTACGGAGGACAAACTTGAAGTGACTGAGGGCTTGTACGCAGGCGATCAAGTGGTAGCCAACCCCGTCGAAACCCTCTGGATTATTGAGCTGCGTGCGACCAAAGGAGGGGGACACTCCCACTAAGCCATGCTCAACCGCATTCTGGAATTTGCCGTTCGACAGCGCGCCTTTGTCATTATCGCCACGTTTGCGCTGATCGCCGTTGGCATCTGGTCGGTGACCAAACTCCCTATTGATGCGGTGCCGGACATCACCAACATTCAAGTCCAGGTCAATACCGCGGTCCCTGCATTAGCGCCGGAAGAGATCGAAAAACTCGTCACGTTTCCGATTGAAAACGAAATGGCCGGGATTCCCGGTTTGACGGAACTTCGCTCGCTGTCCAAGTTTGGACTGTCCCAGGTGACGCTGGTGTTTGAGGAAGGCACGGACATTTACCGGTCACGGCAATTGGTCAGTGAGCGGCTGCAGACCGTGATGGATGAACTTCCGCCGGGTCTGACCCCAAAACTCGCGCCCATCAGTACAGGGCTGGGCGAGATTTTTTACTACGTGGTGGAGTATGTCGCCGATGCGCCGAATAAACCCGAGACACGGGACGCGCAGCTCATGGAGCTGAAGCTCATCCATGACTTTGTGATCAAGCCCCGGCTGCGCTCAACGCCCGGCCTGGCCGAAGTGAATTCCTCGGGCGGGTACGAAAAACAAATTGTCATTCAGGCCAACCCGGACAAGCTCAAAAGCGTGGGCATGTCCTTTAGTGAAATTGCGGCGGCCATCGGGGAGAACGTGGAGAATGCCGGCGGCAGTGTGATTCAGATCGGCGGCGAACAGGTGGCCGTGCGGGCGGCGGGCCGGGTGCAAACACTAGCAGAGATTGAGCAACTGCCGCTGAAGTTTGGTGCGCGGGCGACTCCGCTGCGGGTGAAAGATGTGGCGGATGTGGTGATTGGCAAGGCCGTACGCAACGGCGCGAGTACCTATAACGGCGAGGAGTGCGTGTTGGGGTCGGCCCTGATGCTGGCTGGGGAGAACAGCCGCCTGGTCGCAAAGGCAGTGGCTGAAAAACTCAAAGCACTAGAAACCAAACTGCCGGAGGGCGTCACCATTATTCCGGTGTACGACCGCACGACACTGGTGGATCGGACCATCCACACCGTGGAGTCCAGTTTGTTTGAAGGCGCGATTCTCGTGGTCGTGGTGCTCCTCGTGATGCTGGGCAATTGGCGGGCCGCGATTCTCGTCGCGCTGGCGATCCCGCTGTCCATGCTATTTGCGATTACGGGCATGGTGCAGGGCCGCGTGTCCGGCAACTTGATGAGTCTGGGGGCCATTGATTTCGGGCTGATTGTCGATGGCGCCGTGGTCATGGTGGAGAATATGATCCGCCACATTGCCGAAAAGCAGCATCATCTGCAACGCCGGCTGACGCCCTCCGAACGCTCGGACGAAGTCCTCCGGTCCGCCAAGGAAGTGGCCAGCCCGATGTTTTTCGGGGTGCTCATCATCATGGTGGTCTATTTTCCAATTCTAGCGCTGACCGGGATTGAGGGCAAGATGTTTAGACCGATGGCCATCACGGTGATTTTTGCGCTGATGGGCGCGTTGATCTTAGCCCTGACCCTCATGCCCGCCCTGGCGTCGTATGTGCTCGGTGGGGACATCAAGGAACAAGATTCCTGGCTGGTGCGTGTGGCGAAGAAAGGCTACACGCCCATTCTCAAGTTCGCTCTCCATTCTCGTCGGGTTGTGATTGGTGGCGGTCTAGGGCTGTTTGCCGTGGCCGTCATCCTGTTCAACCATCTCGGGGCAGAATTTGTGCCGCAGCTCGACGAAGGCTCCTTTGCCACGCATATGATCCGCACGACGAGCATTGGGATCAATGCCAGTTTGGATATGCAACAGCGCGGCGAAAAGATGTTGTTAGAAAAGTTTCCCGAGGTGGACTACATCTTTAGCCGCTTGGGAACGGCGGAAGTCGCCACCGATCCGATGGGGGTTAACGTCGCCGATACGTACATCATGTTCAAACCCGAGAAGCAGTGGAGGAAGATCAACGGCAAGCGTCTCACCAAGGATCAGCTGGCCAATCTGATGACCGAGGAGCTGGGCATCTATGTGCCCGGCGAGGCGCATCTGTTCAGCCAGCCCATTGAAATGCGGTTTAACGAAATTCTTGAGGGCACCCGGGCGGACATTGCGGTGAAAATATTTGGAGATGATTTTGCGGTGATCGAACAGATCGCCAGCGAAGCGCGAGAGATTTTAGAGAAGATCCCCGGCGCGGCCGATGTGGAATTTGACGCGCTCGGCAAAGCGCCTCTCTTGGAAATTGTGCCGAAACGGGATGCGATGAGTAAATTCAATCTCCATGCCGCAGAACTGAACCGAGTGGTGAATACGGCGCTCGCCGGAGAGGAAGTGGGCAAGCTGATTGAAGGCAACCGGCGCTTCGACATCGTGGTGCGGCTGAGCGAACCGTTACGTGAAAATATCGACGAGCTGAAGCGTCTGCCGGTTCGCGTCGACGACGGGGGGCTCTTGACGCTGGGTCAGGTGGCCGACTTTAAAGTGGTCGAACAGGTGGCGGCGATCGCCCGTGAATACAGCCAGCGCCGCGCGGCCATCATGATCAACTTGCGGGGCCGCGATGTGGAAAGCTTTGTCATGGAGGCCCAACAGAAAATCGCGGACCAGCTCACGCTGCCGGACGGCTATACCATTGAGTTCGGCGGGCAGTTTAAGAATCTCATCGACGCCAAGCGTCGGCTGGGCGTCGTCGTGCCGGTGGCGATGCTGCTGATCTTTGCCCTGATTTTTGTCGCCCTGCGGAGCATCCCGCAGTCGATTTTGGTGTTTCTGGCCGTGCCCTTGGCCGTGACGGGTGGTGTGTTTGCCCTGGCGCTGCGAGGCCTCCCGTTTAGTATTTCCGCCGGCGTCGGCTTTATCGCCGTCAGTGGGATTGCGGTCTTGAACGGCCTGATGATCATCACCTTCTTTAATCAACTGCGTGCGCAGGGCGCGGATGTGCGCACCTCCGTCTGGGATGGGTCGCTGCTTCGGTTACGGCCAAAACTCATGACCGCGCTGGTGGCGTCGCTGGGCTTTGTGCCGATGGCGATTGCACATGGCGCGGGTGCTGAGGTGCAACGTCCGCTGGCCACCGTGGTCATCGGCGGCATCATCACCTCCACGTTTCTCACCCTGGTGTTACTGCCGGTGCTGTACGAGTGGTTAGAGCGCAACATCGAAAACCGCAGAGGAGCGAAAGCATGAGAACGGTATCGAAGCTATTGATCGTCGCAAGTATGTTCGTGGCCGCATCGAGTGCGTATACCGAGGCACCCCATGGTCATGATCACGATGCGCCGATCGCCGGGCCGAAAGGCGGGCGGTTGCTTGAGGATACGCAGCCTCACGCTGAAGTGTTGGTGGAACAAGACCGCTCGGTGACCGTCACATTTTATGACGAAGAGTTGCGGCCCGTGCCAACCGCAGCACAACAGGTCGTGGTGATCGCTGAAGCAGGTGGCAAGAAAACGACATTAGAGTTTGAGAAAGCAGGCGCTGTGCTGGTCAGCAAGGGATCACTGCCGGACGAGCATGCGCTGAATCTCGTGGTGCGGTTCAAGCAGACTCCTGAGGACACCGCTCGCAATTTCCGCTTTGTCTACGAAGATCACATCTGTGAGGTGTGCAAACGCGCGGAGTACGCGTGTATCTGTGGCCATTAATCCATCTCTGTAAGTGGTGAAGGATTGTAAAGGTGAAGATCGATGACCACGAAGATGGCTTTTCCGGACCCTGGTATGCGCATCCCGTCATGCGGAATGCGCTCGTGGCGGGCGCACTGACGTCTGCTGGCTCCAGATTCAGCACACGACGTTTCAGTTGGAAGATGTGGACCATGACGAGTTCGCGGGACATAGGTTATGACCACCCCGGTTGATCTCGTAGGAACTCCTACGATGGCCACTGGCGATTGGATTGTCGAGTGTTCAAAGGAATTCGCCATGATGCGCTGTGTTGTCGTCGTCACCTTCTTGTGAGCCCAGGCTCGATTATGTGGGCAGCCGAGAGACAACAGGCTGGAGTCCGTGAAGACGACGCCAGCCTTGCACAACAGCACGCGCCACCGCCAGCTACTGCTGAACACCGCCTTGCCACAGGCCGGGGGAGCAGCCGCATGTTCTGGAGGGATCCGAACTCCCGCACCCTCGCGCTAACCAAATTTATGATCGTGGTGTCGGTGACGCTTCTGTTGGCAGCCTTTGTGTTGCCGGTCCAGTTCAGACACGTGAGAGCCAGAAGAAGGGTGAGATCGAAACTACGATACTGAATGCCTATGCCTCTTGAAAAAGCTAACGTAGAAATTGTTGAGGCGTATCGTAGATACCAACCACCCGTCGACGTGGTCAGTACCATTCGTCTGCTCCTCCGCTACGTGCCAACTGAACAGTTAGCGGGCCTCAAACAGGTGGTGCTCATCAATACTGGCGGGCTGTCGCGGGAGCAGCGTCGGGAGAAAACCCGGGCCCGCGGCAAAGCCATCAATGTGGCCGATGCGTTGGCAGCCTACCGCCCGGCGAACGGCACTGAGCCGGCGCGCATTGAGCTCTTCGTCGATAAAATCCTGGCGCGTTCAAGGCCGGAGCTGGCGAGCTTTTCGGTGGTCCGAGCGCAGGCATTCGCACGCAGCCTCTACCGAGGGATCGGGAACCACCTCTATACCACGAGTCAGCACGCCCCGAGTGAGAAAGAGGCGCTTGCGGACCAGTGGGCCAGACGCCAGACGGCGCGGTTTATGCGAAGACGCTATTGGTATCTCCTGCCACTGGTCTGGCTAGGTTACCCGATCCGTGCGCTGCGAAAAATGCGAGGCAAACCAGGGACTGAGCAATAAGGCGATGGCGACGCGGTGTTGCCATCCACGAGGACGCGGAGGACAGGGCGAAGAGCCGGCGCACAAAAGGAGAAGATATGAGGCGTAGGATGCTATTGATGACGGTCGGGCTGGTGTGTGTCATGACATTGACGCCGTTTGTCGAGGCGGAAGACGACCACACCGGCCACGCGCACGGTCGTGAGGAGCAGGAGGGTGCTCAAACAACGAACGACGCCACCAAGGGGTACTGCGAGCGCTGTGAGCAGTCAGTCAAGGACCTCGACGACGTGCTGGCCAAGTTAGACAAAGCGAGACAGTCCAGTGATGTGGCCGAGATCCGCAGCACACTGGATGAAGTTCAGAGGACGCTTACACAACTCAAAGAGCATATGGCTACTTGCCAGATGAAAATGGGCAAGACCGGCAAGATGTGCTCCATGTGTAATGTCCAGTTGGACAAGGAGGGCCATTGTCCGAAGTGCGGGATGACAATGTAAGTTCGACCACGTCATACGGCCTCAAGCAAGAGCAGCGCAGGCAACACATGGGAGGGAGATCATGGCACGTCAGGTGGCAACGAAAGAGACAGAAAGGAACCGGCAGGAGGCCTCGCAGACACAGGATCTCCAACAACGCATCGCTCAGAAAGCGTACGAGCTCTATGAGCAGAGCGGTCGGGTTGAAGGACGGGATCTGGACAACTGGTTAGAAGCAGAACGGGCGGTGAGACAGCAATTCTCGTCGCGGACATAAAAGCGATCTTGCAGTAGGCGAGTTATCAGAATGTGATGCGGAACGTCTTGATCAGGCGCTCGGCAAGGGGATTGGGCCACTTCCGCCTGGCAGCAATCAGATAGAGCGTCTCGTACATTGCCGGCGGGGTCTTCTTCCCGAGTGCCACCAACCCGCCTGCTGGCAAACTCACCGAGAGCGTCTGCACGTTCAAGGGCGTCACGCCGTGACCCGACAGCGCCAGTCGCCGCGCCACCTCGATGTCTTGCACCTCGGCCACAATGCGTGGGGAGATCTTGCGTTCGGCGAAAAATGTCTGCACCTGCTGATACACCTCACTAGGGGCCATGGGGAGGATGAGCGGTGCGCCGTCGAGATCGTGAGGGAAAGATCGAAACTGCTTGGCGAGCGCCGACGCGGCCACGAGCACAACAGGGATCTTCCCCACGAGATGGCTGGTATAGCCTCCACGGACGCTCTGCCGGACCGGCCCATCGGTGAGCAGCAGATCAAGCCGGTGGTGGTCCAGTTCCGTCAGCAACCACTCGAGCGGGCCCTCCTGCACACTGATGTGGGCAGAGGGCTCCTGCTCAAGGACCGCGCAGATCAGCGCATGCGTGAAGACCTCGGGGGTGCCATTCAGCATTCCCACCTGCAGGAGCTTGCGCCCTCCAGGCGGGCGATCGCGGAGCGTATCCTGCAGTTCCCGTCCCAGCTCAAAGATGCTTTCCGCGTAATCCAGGACCGTCCGGCCATCCTCCGTCAGATACAACCGCTGATTGCGCCGCTCGAACAGCGGCCTGCCCAGGTAGGCCTCGAACTGCTTGAGTTGCGCGCTGACGGTGGACTGCGCCAGTCGAAGCGATTCGCACGCCTTCGAGATGGACCCCGCCTTGGCGATCTGAAAAAAGTAGTACAGATGGTGGTAGTTGAATTGGATCATCGGTTTAGTAGATGACTATGCTATATATTATCTATTTTACAGGCTATTCCTGTCAAGGTATCGTAAGGTCTATGTTCGACCCGAGGAGCGCCGTTCCATGATTACCGAGACGATGACGGTCAACTACCTCCTGAGGGTGTGCCCGGCGGCACATGCCGTCTTCGCCAAGTTCGGGATCGCGGCCGATGTGGATGGGATCTAAGGCCTGGATGAGTTGTGCTGGTGGCGGGGCCTTGAGCTCAGCGTGTTGTTGGATGCGCTGCGCCAGGTCGAGCCATCGCGGGTGGACATGGATCACCCCATAGCCCAGGCTGCCCGAATCACAGGTGGCGGTGCACTCCAAAAACGTTGAGGAGTCGATATGGCCCAGGGCATGGGAGGGGACGGCATGTTGCAGGCCTTAAAGAGCCAGTTAAAGACACTGGCCGCTGATCCGCACGATGCATTCTCCGACAAGATTCGGAAACTGGTCGGGGCCTCTGAAGCTGTCCACTATACGAAGCCGTTGCGGAGCCTCATCCTCGTCATGCCGGAGCTGATCGCCCAGATCAGGGTCTGGCTGGATGACCCCGCCGTCCCGGCGCGTCAGAAGCGCCTCCACGGGTTTCTGCTGAGCTACCTCTATCATCCGGCTGATTTTCTCCCGGAGGACGGAGCCGGGTTGTTCGGGTACCTGGATGACGCCTATCTGGTCGGAAGCGTCTACCGCCGTACCCTCCAGCACCTGGATCACCGGACCCGCCGAGTGCTGCCCAGTCTCGATGGCCTGTCGGATCAGGTCATGGCATGGCTGGAGCTGGCCAGGAAGCTGCTGCCTGCGGAGACGCAACGGATCGAACAATTCGTAGAGGACGTGATCGAAGGACGCAACGAGGCTGTGCAGCAGGCACTGGGCCAGACCGCCGCCCCGGCTCATCGGAAACAGGAGGAAACCAAATGAACGTGCTGAAGACGGGTTTCCTGCTGGCGCTGTTGACGGCGCTGCTGGTCGCACTCGGCAGCCTCGTCGGCGGCACGCAGGGTGCCACCATCGCGTTGGGATTTGCCCTGCTGCTGAACTTCGGGGCGTACTGGTTCAGCGACAAGATCGTCCTGGCCATGTACCGGGCCAAACCACTCAGTGAAGCCGACGCGCCCCAGGTCCATCGCGTCGTACGGGAAATCGCCTCACGCTCTGGCTTGCCGATGCCGAAGCTGTACTGGATTCCCACGGCCACGCCGAACGCCTTCGCGACCGGCCGAAGCCCCAAGCACGCCGCCGTGGCGGTCACCTCCGGTTTGGTGGACCTGATGAGCGAGGAGGAGCTCAAAGGAGTCCTGGCCCACGAACTCTCCCATGTCAAAAACCGCGACACGCTCGTGATGACCATCGCCGCGGCCGTGGCCGGGGCCATCATGTGGCTGGCCGATATGGCGAAGTGGAGCCTGTGGTTCGGCGGTTCAGACCGCGACCGGGACCATCGGGGTGCTGGAGCCGCGCACCTCGTCGTGATCCTGCTCGTCTCGCTCCTCGCGCCGCTAGCGGCGATGCTCATCCAGATGGCCATCTCGCGCACTCGGGAGTACGGGGCAGATGAAACAGGAGCCAGGCTGGCGGGCACGCCCCATGGGCTGGCGGCGGCGCTGGAGAAACTCCATGCGGCCAATCGCCAGTTCCCCCTGCCCAAGGTCAACGAGGCCACCGCGCACCTGTTCATCGTCAATCCGCTCTCAGGCAAAGGTCTGGCCACGCTGTTTACGACCCATCCTCCTATGGAGGAGCGCGTGCGTCGGCTGCGGAGCATGCGGCTGTAACAGGGCGTGGGTATTAAACATGACGCGGCTGGGCAAGCAGGTGGCGGTGGGAACGGGGGTGATCGGGCTCCTGGTCAGTGGCGAATCAGCATCCCTCGACCAACCTTCTCGCGCGGCGTTGATCGAATCGCGGAGTCGTCATGCCAGCGCCCAGCCACCCATCCTGAAACTCTGCCCGGTGGGTGGCGAGCGCTACCCCGAGGAGGCACGGGACTGTCCGATCCACCAGGTTCCTCTGACTGAGCTTAGGCTGGCACGCCTCCGGGCGGGGGAGCGGTCGAGCCATGACTGAGCCACCGTGAGCCGGCACACCGCGATGGCTGAGCTGGAAGTCACCAGGGAGGCCTATGAGCAGCTGCTCGAGAAGCTCAAGGGTTGGAAGGAAGAGCAGCGGCGCCTGCTCAACCAGCTGGCGCGGGAGGCGAAGCACGCCTCCAGCCGGCCCTCGCAAGAGGCGCTGCGGCTCGAGGCGCAGCTGGAGGAGCTCACTGCACGGATTCTCCAACTCGATGCCAGGCTTCAAAGCGTGCGCATCATGGGGGGATAGCGCGAAGGACAGCGATGAAGCCCATGATCGTTAAGCGTTGGTTGACCGTTCGCAACCTGCTCTTGATCATTATCCTCTTGCTGGGGCTGTTGTTGCTGACCAACTGCGCGAGCCCGCCACATCCGAATAACCACCCCCGGGCGATTGTGGACCACGCCCAGACCAGATGAGCAAAGCCGAGCGAGGCGAAGGCAACTACGCTGACGAGCTTGCTGGAGCAGATCGTTCGCCTCAATGGGCTCGCACCCTCCAAGGCTGGGTGCGGGGATGGGTCAGAACCATAATGTGCGCATTGACGAAGACGTTTCCGAACGTGAGGAGGCTGGCGCCCAAGCCACTCCGAACGGTCATTTTTGACGGGGACTGCGCCTTCTGTCTCCGCTCCATTGCGCTTGGGAGGCGCCTCGATTGGTGGGGCTGCATGGAATGGCGGGCGCGCCTTGAACCTGGAGTGCGCGAGCGGTTTCCGCAACTCTCCTAAGAAGACACCCAACGGCGCATGGTCTCCATTCGACCGGACGGGAGGACCTACGGAGGATTTTTCGCTGTCCGTGACATCATGCTCCACCTTCCTCTGACGCTGCTGCCGGCCCTCCTGCTTTACTTGCCAGGGATGGCCCGCCTCGGTGTGCCGTGCTACAGATGGATCGCCAGCAACCGGTATCGCTTTGGCGGCGCACGAGAAAAGACCTGCTCTGTCTCACTCGCTCCAAGGGAGTCGGAGAGCATGGGGGGTCGGAAGCCAGAGGGGACATGACACGGGTTCATGACACAGCGCGAACGCCAATGACAACATCCGCTTCGGCTCCAGCGCTGATTATCTGCTGCATCGACTATCGCTACGTTGACGCGATCCTGCGATTCGTCAAGGGGCGGCTTGGTGTGGCGGCGTATGACCTCAAGACGGATGCCGGAGGGGCCAAAGCCTTGATTGAGGGGGATCCTGCGGTGCGCGCGTGGATTCTGAGCAACGTCAAACTGGCCTACCAGCGCCACGGCGTCAGGACGGTTGTCCTGGTCCATCATGAAGATTGCGCGGCGTACGGAGGATCATTGGCGTTCAAGGGTAGAGCCGAAGAAACGGCCTGTCACGCCCAGCAACTGGCGATGGCGGCGTCGCTGCTGCGATCCGTCTTTCCGCGTCTCACTGTGCGGATGTTCTATGCGCATCGGGTACGTTCGCGGATCGTCTTTGCGGAAATCGTGGGCAGCTACCCGAGGCGTCGGGCAGCACGCCGCGTGTTCACAAGGGGGTGAGAGAGATGAATGGGCGAACGGATGGGATCATGGACTCATTGCGGGAGGATCTGAAGGGCTTCTTCAAGCCCCGGATGCTCTTGACCGTGATGGGGCTTGCGGGGGCGCTGTGGTTGGGATCAGGGGTGTACATGGTGGGACCTGGGGAGCAAGGGGTCGTGCGGCGGTTCGGCAAGGAGTATGCGCTCACCGGCTCGGGGCTCCGCTACCATCTACCCTGGCCGATTGAGAGCCGCAACGTGGTCGATATCGCCAGCGTGCGTCGGGCGGAGATCGGCTTTCGGACCGAGATGGGCCGAGCGAGGATCATCGAGGAAGAGGCCTTGATGCTCACCGGCGATGAGAACATCGTCTCCTGCCAGCTCTTCGTCCAGTACGTCATCAAGGAGCCCGCGGCCTTCGTGTTTCGGGCCCGGGACCCCGAGCAGGTCCTAAGGACGGCGGCGGAGGTCGCACTGCGCAGTGCCGCGGGGCGCAACACGATCGACTTCACGATGACGGATGGGCGCTTCCAAGTCCAGGAGCAGATCAAAGAGCAGTTGCAGGGGCTGTTGGATGCCTACCAGACAGGGCTGTTGGTCACCGAGGCACGCCTGCTGGAGGTCGATCCTCCGCAGGCGGTGCAGGATGCCTTCCACGACGTGGTGCGGGCCTGGGAGGATCGCGAGCGGCTGCTCCAGGAAGCGCGGGGCTTTACCGAGGACATCGTGCCGCGCAGCCGCGGGGAGGCCGCGGAGATGGTCCTGAAGGCGGAGGCGTACAAGGAGCAGCGCGTCATCCGCGCCCAGGGCGAGGCGAAGCGGTTCCTGGAAGTCGCCGCGGCGTATGCGGCATCGCCGGTGGTGACCCGCGAGCGACTCTACCTTGAGGTGATGGAGCGCATTTTGCCCAACGCGGAGAAGATCGTGTTGCCCAGCCAGTCGGCGGGATCGGTATTGCCCTGGTTGCCGCTGCGAGCGCTCCAGGCCCCTGCCGCCGCGTCACCCGCACCCCAAGTGAAAGGAGTCACCCCATGAACTGGAAATCGATCAACGCACTCGCCAGTGCAGGGTTCCTCGCCGTCGCGGTGGCGATGCAGGCCGTGTACGTCATCGATGAGCGCGAGCAGGCCATCGTCACGATGTTCGGGCAGCCCCTCCGCACCGTGCGTGAGCCGGGCCTCTACCTGAAGCTCCCGCTTATCCACACCTTGCAGCGGTTTGACAAACGCGTCCTCTCCTCCGACGCCCAGGCAATCGAGTATCTCACGCTGGATAAGAAGCGCGTGGTGGTCGACCACATCTCGCGGTGGCGGATTGTCGATCCGCTGGAGTTCTACCGCACCGCCCGCACCGAGGCGGGGGCGTTCGTCCGGCTGGATGACATCATCACCGGCCGGCTGCGCGAAGAGATCGCCAAGTACCCGTTCATTGACTTCGTCCGCGAGAAGCGCGAGGCGATCGTGCAGGCGGTGACCAAGGATGCCCAAGAACTGACCATCGAGCAGTTCGGCATCGAGTTGATCGATGTGCGCATCAAACGGCTTGATCTGCCCCGGGAGGTGCAGCAAAGCGTCTTTGCCCGCATGCAGGCCGAGCGGCAGCGGATCGCCAAGAAGTACCGCGCGGAGGGCGAGGAGCGCGCCCGGGAGGTCCGGGCCGGGGCGAGCAAAGAAGCCCAGATCATCGTGGCCAAGGCCTACGAGCAGACCCAGGCACTCATGGGCGCAGGTGACGCCCAGGCGACGGCCATCTATGCCGGGGCCTACGAGAAGAACCCGGAGCTCTACTCGTTCCTGCGGCGCCTGGAAACCTACGAGCGCTCGCTGGTGAAGGACACCACCCTCGTGCTGGATTCGGGCTCCGAGTTGCTGAAGTATCTGGAGCGGTCGGGTCCGGTCAAGTGAGGCGCCTATACCCGCTGGGTGAGCGATGGGAAGAATCATTCAGGTGCTGACACTTGTTCTGTTGGTGCTCCTGATCGCGTTAGTGCTGCGGGTCTTGTTCGCCTCTCGACGGCGATGACCTGCCCGGGGGCGGATGCGCACAGATGAAGATACCCAAGACAGCGAAATCCTGGTGCACCATCCTTGCTGGCAGTTTGGTGCTGCTCATCGGGATTCTGTTGATCCCCGTGCCGGGGCCCGGCGGCCTTCCAGTGACTCTCGCAGGTCTGGCGATTTTATCTTCGGAATTTACCTGGGCGCAGCGTCTCCTGCAACGCCTGAAGCACGGCGGGAGTTCCGGCTCACAGAGCCAGTGGAGGCGGATCGGTCTTGCAGGCGGCCTGCTGGTGTTCTGGGCAATCGGTGGGATCGTGGCCTGGCGGGTATGGGCGTTTTAATGGGGCAGAGAGGAAGAAAGCGGGTGTGATGGTCGAAACGCCGATGCTCTTTTGGGTCGCCTTCAATGTGTTTGTCCTGGCGATGCTGTACCTGGATCTTGCGGTCTTCCACCGCAAGCCCCACGAAGTGCACTTCAAGGAAGCGCTTGGCTGGAGCGCCGTCTGGATCGCGCTGGCCCTGCTGTTTAACCTGGGGATCTATTTTTGGCGCGGACCGGAAGTTGGGCTGGAATTCCTCACGGGCTACGTGATCGAGAAATCGCTCAGCGTCGATAATATCTTTGTCTTCCTGCTGATCTTCTCCTTCTTCCGGGTGCCGGCAATGTACCAGCATGAGGTACTCTTCTGGGGGATTCTCGGTGCGCTGATCATGCGCGCGATCTTTATCGCGGCGGGCGTGACGCTCCTGCACCATTTCCACTGGATTATCTATGTGTTTGGGGCCTTCCTGATCTTCACCGGGATCAAGCTCGCGCTGGACAAAGACAAGGAGATCCATCCCGAGCACAATCCGATCCTGCGCCTCTTCTCTCGGCTCATGCCCGTGACGAAGGATTATGTGGAGGGGAAATTCTTTGTTCGCATGCACGGCCGGCTGATGGCCACCCCCTTGTTCGGGGTTCTTCTAGTCGTGGAGACGACCGACCTGATCTTCGCCGTCGATTCCATTCCGGCGATCCTGGCGATCACGGACGATCCGTTCATCGTCTATACCTCAAATGTGTTTGCGATTCTG
>Ga0247727_10002656_pt1 | contig 40535 bp, 32 predicted proteins | sample WisWelCaveWW1625_FD_202498 | JGI IMG/M metagenome (GOLD analysis project Ga0247727, IMG submission 202498) | Biofilm microbial communities from Wishing Well Cave, Virginia, United States - WW16-25 | ecosystem: Environmental > Aquatic > Deep subsurface > Groundwater > Cave microbial mat | place... | reverse complement strand
CCCACGCCCCCTGCGCCAACGCCACCACCGACACCGGCGCCAGCGCCCACGCCCGCACCCCCTGCGCCAACGCCACCACCACCGGTGCCGACACCCACGCCGCCGCCACCACCTCCCGCGCCAACGCCACCGGTGCCAACGCCAACGCCGCCACCACCGGCGCCGACACCCGCACCGGCCCCCACGCCTGCACCGCCGGCGCCACCTCAGCCGACACCGGCGCCGGAGCCGCCAAAGAAGGGCTGGTGGCAATGGGGAGTGGATACGGTCACCGAGCTGTGGAGGCGTTGGTGGAAGTGAGCTCGGTCCGCTCGCCGGCGCGGGGTGATGTGCGCCCTCAACCTCCCCTCGCCGCGTGCCGCCTCGCTGCGGCCTGGCTGCCGTGAGCGAGGCCCAGGGCGGATTGTTCGATCAATCGATGCCGATGCGGGCGGTTTGTGCGGCGCCGCCCCCAGGATGAGAAACGACAGAGGCTCGTCATGATGCGTCCGCTCATGTTCGCCGTGGCATTCGCGGTACTCGCTGGCCCCGCCCTCGCGCAGTCCACTTCGCCTGATGACGTGGACAGGCTGAAGCGCATGCTGGACGAGAAGCTCGGTTCCGGCGCGAGGACCCGCAGCATTGCGAAACCCGACAAGCCGTTGAAGGAAGACGACTTCCACTCCATCAAGCGGGACCAAAATCCAGAGCCGAAGCAGCCTGCCCCCGGCAAGCGATCCTCGCTCGACGGAGCTCGGCCGCTGCCTTCGGCCTTGCTGGGCATTGCGCCCGCGCAGGCGGGCGAAGACGGCATTGTGCTCGCTCAATCCGATCAGCCGCGCCGGGGTGCCCAGCGGCTGCAGGCGAAGCGCGACAGCTATGTGATCCTGCTCAAGGCGGACATCACGAGCCAGCAGCTCGACGCGGCGGTCGCCACCTTGAGCAGCAAGTATAATCTCGAGATCACGAGGCACACCAAGCTCGGCGAGCTTCACGTCTCGCCCCGCGGCGAGCCGGGCGCAAAGAGCCTGGGCACGGCGCCGAGAACGCTGGGCTCGGCCCTCGAGCCGAAGGTCATCAAGGATCTGAGGAACGAGCCCTTCGTCGACGCCGCCTACGTGGACTTTCTCGTCACGCCAAAAGCCGTGCCGCGCCGCGTCGACACGACGGTCAAGTCGGGCGCCGTCACCCATACGTGGAACTGGCGCACCGGCGAGGCCAATGATGGCAACTGGGGCCTCAAGCTCATGCGCATGCCGGCCGTTTGGACGATCCTGCATCGTGCGCGCAAGATCGATCCCGACCGCCCACGGACTCGCATGGCGTTCCTCGACGTCGGGTTCGGGGCGCACGGCCACTTGGCCTACAACGAGGTGCTGGGCGGAATGCCTCCCAATCCTGCGTTGGCCGACTGCACGTTCAGCCACGGCACCCACGTCGCCGGCATCGCCGGCGCCTTCCACGGCAAGGGGCGCGGCATCGACGGTATCGTCCCCGACTCCAAGATCGACGCCATCCCGGTCAGCAGCGAGGTGTGGTTCGAAGCTGCCAACCTCGGCTTGACGAGGCTCGTCCTCCAGCGTGCGGTCCTTTTCACCGGCGCCATCGACTCGCTCACCGACTTCATCGACCAGAACCCGCTCAAGCCCGGCGAGAAGCGGGTCGTCAACGTCAGCCTCGGCTACAACTGGTCCGCGCTCGGCTTCGAGTTCGGCAAGGACGCGGAGGAGGACGAGAATATCAAGGCCCATATCTTCGCCACCTCACGCTCCGTGCAGCGTCTCGCAGCCAAGTATCGCGAGAGCATCCTGATCGTCGCCGCTGCGGGCAACGACTCTGAAGGACTTCCCACGCCGCATTGGGCTGAATTTGCCACCCCCTTCGCCTTCGCGGCGACGCACGTATCCCCAACGTACCAAAAGAGCACCAATATTCTCATTGTCGAGGCGATCGACCGCAACGGCGCACTGGCGTCGTTCTCGAACGCTGGTGGCCACATCTCCGCCCCGGGCGTCGACATCATGAGCACGCTCGCGGGCGTCAGCGACGCCTACGGCTTGTGCAGCGGCACGTCGCAGGCGACGCCGCACGTCACTGCGCTCGCCGCCATTCTGTTCGAGCTCGATCCCAAGAAGACGCCGGTCGAGATCATCGAGGTCATACGCAGCTCCGGGATCCCGGGGCCAAAGGGTGCCGCTCCTCGGGTCGACGCGCTTGCGGCCGTGCTCAGGCTGTCGAAGGACAATCTGAAGCATCTCGCGGATCTCAACGGTGACGGCAAGGTCGACAGCGCCGATCTCGAGATCTTCAAGACCCATCTATTCATCCTCGAGGAAGCCAGGCGCACCGGCAAGCCGATCGAGATCGATCTCAACGGCGACGGCAACATCGACGACGACGAGCGGTGCTGGCCGCTCATTGACTTCAATGGCAGCGGTAAGGCGTCCTATGTCGATGCGGATGCGCTTCCCGTGGGGGGCCAGGCGCGCACCGATCTCCAGTTGCTGGAGGACGTGTGGACCGACACCACGAAGACCTTCAGGGCGGCAACGAGCGAGGTCGGCCTCGATCAGCTCATTGCCCAATGGAAGTCGGCCCAGGGCCCCGGTGCTTTGGTCGCCAGCACGCCTGCGGCTCCGCAAGGCACGGGGGCCATGGTCACCAATGCAACATCGGCATCGCGGATGCCTTGCCATTAGATGGCAATGCTCGTGCGCAAGAGGAGCGCGGCCATGCGTTCGAAGACGACTATCGCCTGGATAACCATCGGCGTAGCGGCTTTGGCCTGTGCGGCCTCGGCAATGCCGGCGCAGGCGCAAGACGTTCGGGCCGAGGTTCGCCAGGCGATCGAGACAGCTCGCCGGACGAACCCGGGATTGGCCGTCAAGCTCGACCCGGCCACCGGCCTGCCCACCTCGGTCAAGGGATTGACGCCGCGGCCCGATCCCGCGATTGCCCTCGCCGCCACACGCGACGCGACGGGCCAGCCCAGCGAGGCGGATGTGCGCAGGGCCGTGGAGGCGTTCATGGCGGCAAGCGAGATCGCGTCCGCCTTCCCGCAACGGAGCGCCCAGGCGCGCAAGGAGATCACGCAAGTCCGTCGCGACCCCGACATCAAGGGCCAAAGCGTGGCCTATGTGACCCAGCGCGTGGGCGGCATCCCCGTGTTCGGCTCCTCGGCCAAGTACGTTGTCAATCCGGCGCTGGCCGTAACCGACATTACGGCGAGCTACTCGACCGTGGCGATCGACACCACGGTGCCGAAGATCACGACCGGCGATGCCATCGATGCCGCACGCAGCCATCTGCGAGAGCAGTTGTCGAAGCGCGCCCGTGACCCCGGGCTCGACCGCATCTTCACCAATCTCGACACCGTCCCCGCCAAGGCCGAGCTCAGCATCTTTGATCCGGCGCTGATGCGCTCCCGCGGAGTCGCCCCTGGTCCGTTGCGCCTGACGTGGCTCGTGTCGATCGACGCGCTGCGCGTGTTCGTCGACGCCGACAATCGCAGCATTCTCTTCTACTACCGGGATCACCCGACCATCATGGTGCGCCGGGTCTACGATCTGTCGAGCAACGATGCGTTCCCCGGCAAGAAGGTCTTGGACGAAGAGACGCGCGAGCGGCTGGATCCGCTTCCGGCGGATGCGATGCGCGCCTTCCAGCATACGGGCACCGTTCGCGACTTCCTCTACGTGGTCCTCGGTCGCAACGGCATCGAGGGCTCCGGGTCGCCAGGCGGCGCCGCGCTGGAATCCTACGTCCGCTACAGCAGCGAGCAGAATGCGCGCTGGTGCAAGGAAAAGAGCGTCAATTGCCCCAAGTCCAACGTCATGGTCTACGGTCCCGGCTTTGCCGGCGCACTCGACGTCGTGGGCCACGAGGTCACCCACGGCATCATCGCGCACGAGGCGGACCTTGTGTATTCGGATGAATCCGGCGCCGTCAACGAGTCGCTGGCCGACATCTTCGGCACTCTGATCGAGTTTCAAGCCAAAGAGGGCAACGGCAACTGGACCATCGGCGAAGGGCTGCCCGGCTACTCCGATGCAAGCCCGATGCGCAGCATGTCGGACCCGCACCTGTCGAAGGGCCCGGGCACCTCGCTCTTCAACAAGACCCAGGCGTTCTCGGCGACGAACCGGGGGCAGCCCGACCACTATTCCGAATACGTGGCGCGCGCAGACCCGATCTGCGACACCACGTGGGACTACCTCAACGGCTGCGTCCACTTCAACAGCGGCGTGCTCAACAAGTTCGCCCACCTCGTCTCCGAAGGCGGCCAGCACAAGGGTGAGACGGTCACCGGCGTGGGGCGCAACAAGCTCGCCCGCATCGCCTATCGTGCCTTGACGACAAAGCTCAATGCCACATCGGGGCTCGTGCACGCGGCCGAGGCCTTCGTGGCGGCCTGCTCGGACCTGGTCGGCACCGGCGTCGCCGACATCACCGCACAGGACTGCGTCCAGGTCGAGAAGGCGCAGAGCGCCGTTGGGCTGGCTGCGGGCAGCTGAGGCGGCTCAAGCCGGCTGCCCTATGACGCCGCGGTCGACGAGCGCCTTCAGCATCACCGCGGCGCCGCACTGCTTGGAGACGGCACTGCCGTCCCACACGCCGTCGGCGACGTACTTGCCTCTGCTGTAGTGGTTGGAATAGCTCCACAGGTAGGGCGTGTTGATGTTGTGAAGGGTGCGGCTGCGCCAGCCGTTGTAGCCTTCCCAGTTGTAAAGCACGCGCGCCAGGCTCCAATCCGGCTGGTCGGCGAAGCCGTCGAACCTGATGGCGTCGTTGGCGCTCGAGACCCAATCGGTCGGCGGGTTCCAGACCAGCGGGCGGCCCTTGGGTACTTGCACCGTCTTGGCCTTCAGCGTGTCGCCATTATGCAAGTGCGCCCGGAAGTCGAAGCTCGCCTCCATGGCGTGAATGATGCCGATGAAGTACCAGGGCGCGCACACTTCCACGGCAACCTTGTCGTACTGGGCGCGGTTGCTGGCCTCGGTCAGCTTGCCCACGTGCCAGCCGACCTGCGAGGCGTACTGATCCCGTACCGTGCAGCTGTTGAAGAGCTGCACATAGCTCTGGCGCACTGAATCGAAGGTTGGTCTGCCGCTCGTCCCAGCCAATTCGGACGTCGGATCGCGATCGGCGCGGCTGCGCTCCGCGCGATGCAGGCGCTGCAGCAGTTCGGACGTGCGGTCGAGGAGGCTCTCGACCTCGGCGGGAGTCGCTGTGCTGGTGCGCGCGGAGGCCTCGATGTTGTCGATGAAGTCGACGATCCCCGGCATCACCTGGTCGAAATCCGTGCCGCCCTGGACGCCGGCCGAGATCCTGGGCACCGACAGGCCCAGCCGCTCGGCCTCGGCCGCGATCGCGCCCAGTTCTCGGTAGGGATTGGCAACGGGTCCCGCCGCCGGCGCACCGGGCTGCTGCGCCAGCACGCGCCCGGCGCGGCCCACTGCCAGCGCGGGCAGCGCCAGCAGCGCGCCGGCGCCGCTGACAAAGCGTCGGCGGTTCAATGATGGACGGTGGATCATCGTCACCTCCCGACTGAAGCTCTTACTCGAAAAGGTTCGCTAGCCCCGCCCGGAGCACGCGCCCGGGAGCCGATAGCATCATACAATTCGCGTCTAGCGGGCCCTCTTTCGGTCGCAATGGCGTCGCGTCCGCACAATCACCCACGTCTAAGGTTCACGATTGTAATTCAAGAGCCTGTGCTGCGCCATGGCTCATTGGCGCCCCCACGGCCATTCAACGAACCCGCGTGGCCGCGATGGCCCAGTGGGCGCACACCACCGGCGCTCGAGCTCGGGGCGCTGCAGCGGCGCCTGCACTGGCATGCGGGCACCGGGTCTCGATATTTTCAGGCGCTCTTCGGCGCAAGGCGCTTGATGTCCGTGATGGGTCCCGCAGCACGGGCGATGCGCTCGACCGCTGCGCTCAGCGGCTCGATCACGACCGCCATGTGGTGCGCGTTGGCGTGCAGCAGCAGGAAGGCGTCGAGCATGATGCCGACATGTTCCTTCCAAAACACGATGTCGCCGCGCGTGAGGCCATCGAGGTCCTTGCGGATCGGCACCTCCTTGCCGAGCTCCGCCTGTTGCATGTCGCTGTCGCGCGGGCAGCCGAATCCGCCGGCGTGCATGGCGGTCTGCAGCAAGCCGGAGCAGTCGACGCCGAGCCGGGTCTTGCCGCCCCACAGGTAGGGAACGCCGATGAACCCCTCGGCAACGGCGACGAAGTCCGACGCGAAGCGGTCGCGCTCGGCGAGGTGGCGGGCCGGCACGAAGCTGCCGTCTTCGAGCCGGGCGAAAGCGGCGCCCATCTCGGCCACCGCCAGCACGGCGTTCATGCTGATCTGCGTCCACGGCGCCGCCTTGATGTCGGCGGCGGGGTACAAAAACGTACCGAGCGCCTTCACGCGATGCGTCGCCGGCCGTAGCTCCTTGGAGACGGCCGAGGCGCGCAGGTAGCCGACATAGCCGTCCCGCTCGAGCTGCACCCAGGCCCAGCCGTCGCGCTCGTCGTAGACGGTGACGCGCTCGCCGAACAGGGCCTCCGTGGTCCAGCTGCCGCGGGGGTCGGCGTCCTTGTGCAAGGGCGCGGCGGAATGCACGACCTGGCGCACCTCGCCAGCCACGTAGTTCGGCGCCGACACGCGGCCGCGCAGCGGCTCGGCGGCCAGATCGGGCCGGAAGGCATGGCGGCGCGGGTCGAGAGGTTCGGCCACGTCAGCGTTGCCCGGCGGTGCGCAGCAGCTCGAACATGGCGCGGGCGGCTTGCGCCTCCCCGCCCTTGGGGCCGAGTGGCTTGGGTGTCGGACGCCAGCCGTAGATGTCGAAATGGGCGTAGCGGCGGGCCTGCCTGACGAAGCGGCGCAGAAACAGGGCGGCCGTGACGGAGCCGGCGAACGGCCCGTCGGCGACGTTGTTCATGTCGGCGACGGGGCTGTCCAGGTTGGCCTCGTAGCCCAGCCAGAACGGCAGGCGCCACACGGGGTCGCCGACCCGGTCGCCGGCGGCGGCGATCTCGCCGGCGAGCGCCTCGTCGTCGGTGTAGAAGGGCGGCAGGTCCGGCCCCAGTGCGACGCGGGCGGCGCCTGTCAGAGTCGCGAAACTGGCGATCAAATCGGGGCGCTCCTCGTCGGCGAGCGCCAGAGCGTCGGCCAGCACCAGCCGCCCTTCCGCGTCGGTGTTGCCGATCTCGACCGTCTTGCCGGCCCGACTGGTGAGCACGTCGCCGGGGCGAAAGGCGTTGCCGGCGATGCTGTTCTCGGCAGCCGGGATCAGCACGCGCAGGCGTACGTCGAGCTTGGCCGCCATCACCATGTGGCCGAGCGCCAGCGCGCTGGCGGCGCCGCCCATGTCCTTCTTCATGATCAGCATGCCGCTGGCGGGCTTGATGTCGAGGCCGCCGGTGTCGAACGTGATGCCCTTGCCGACGAGCGTCACTTGGCGGGCACCGGCGGGGCCCCAGGTGAGGTCGATCAGGCGTGGGGCGCGGTTGCTGGCGCGACCGACCGCGTGGATCATCGGGAAGTTGCGGGCCAGCAGGTCGTCGCCCACGATGCTCGAGACGTCGGCGCCATGCCGCTTGGCGAGCTGACGGGCCGCGTCCTCGAGCTCCTGGGGGCCCATGTCGCTGGCCGGCGTGTTGATCAGGTCGCGACCGAGCCACACCGCCTCGATCACGGCACACGCGCGCGCATGATCGACGCCGCGGGACGCCTCGAGCTGCGCCACCGCCTCGCCGTTGGCCGACTTGTAGCGACGGAAGCGATAGGCGCCGAGGCCCCAGGCGACGGCCGCCAGCTCGGCGTCGGCAACGCTGCTCGCCAAGTGATAGAGGCCGGGCGGCAGCAGGCTCGGCAGCACGCCGATCGCCAGCTCCGGCCGGCTCATGGGGTCCCGCGGGGGATCGCGGGAGGGATCGCCGGGGCGGTCCTCGCCCAATCCGAGCACGGCGCCGGCCAGCGTGCCGTCGGCGGCCGGCACGAGTAGATGCTTCCTCGCGGCACCCTTGAAGCCGTGTGCCTCTACCCACGCCACCTGCGCCTCGCTGAGGGAGGCCTCGCGGGCCCACTCGGCATCGCGGGCCAGCCAGATCGGGATCGATTTCTTCTTGCTGTCGGCCGCAGCCAGCACGGCTTCCGGCCCAGATGCTGGTCCCGTCGGTGGTCGCATTTTTTCACTTGCCGGCATGATGGAAACTGTCGAAAGAGGGGCGCGCCGAAAAGCGGCGCGGAGGCTGCGCATTATCGCAGGGCGCGCCCAATTGACAATTGCGGCACGTCGAAACGCCTGTGAGGAAGAGCGATGAGCTACCAATTGGTGATCGGGGACAAGAACATCTCGAGCTGGAGCCTGCGGCCATGGCTGGCCATGAAGCATGCGGGCCTGCCCTTCCGCGAGATCAATATCGTCCTGCGCGGGCCGGACACGAAGGCGCAGATTCTGAGCTATTCGCCGGCGGGGAAAGTGCCGGCGCTGCTGGCCGGCGGGGATGTGATCTGGGACAGCCTGGCCATTCTGGAATTCCTGGCGGAGGCGCATCCCGACGCCCGGTTGTGGCCGGCGGCGCCAGCCGCGCGTGCGCTCGCCCGCTCGGTATCTGCGGAGATGCACTCGGGCTTTGCCGCCCTGCGCGAGCATTGCTCGATGGACATCGTCGCACGCGTGCCGATGGCGAGTCTGCCGGAGGCAGTCGAGGTGGACGTCCGCCGCATCGTCGCAATCTGGCGGGACTGCCGCAGCCGGTTCGGCGTGGGCGGGCCCCTCCTGTTCGGTGCGTTCACCGCGGCGGACGCCATGTACGCGCCGGTTGCCACGCGCTTTCGCACCTACCTGCCCGATCTCTCCAGCTACGGCGACGACGGCACGGCGCAAGCCTACGTCGACGCCGTGTTCGCCCTCCCGGCCATGGCGGCATGGGAGCGCGAGTCGCAAGGCGGGCCATCTGCTGCCGGATGAGCCGTGCACGGCAACACATAGGTAACCCCGGTTAAGAGATTGTTGACCCCTGCCTCAGAAACTGACGATCGGACGCGTGCGATTCGTGCGCACGGCTTCAGGGGCGAGGCTCGATCATGTCTGCACTGCCATGCATCTGCACCACCGGCCATTTCCGCGGCGCGTTCAAGGCGCTGATCGTTTCCACGGCGGGGCTGATGGCAGGCGCCTGCGCGCAGCTCGGCTCCGTGTCCCCGCAATTGGCGGCCGCAGAACCGGCATCGATCAAGTCGGCCGCGGCCGCGAGCGACGGTCGCAGCGAGCTGCAGAAGGCCACCGAATATTGGGGCCAGGCTTATGCCAAGTCCCCGCGCGACGCCCAGGCAGCCCTCAACTATGCCCGCAACCTCAAGGCCCTGGGAGAGAAGCGCCAAGCCCTGGCGGTGCTGCAGCAGGCATCGATGTTCCACGGCACCAATCGCACCGTCATCGGGGAATACGGCCGGCTGGCGCTGGATCTCGACCAGATCAGCGTCGCCCAGAAGCTGCTGGAGCAGGCGGACGACTCCACCAACCCCGACTGGAAGGTGATCTCGGCCCGCGGCACGGTGCTGGCCAAGCAGGGCAAATATCGCGACGCCATGCCATTTTACGAGAAGGCGCTGACGCTGGCCCCCGACCAGGCCTCCGTCCTGAACAACCTGGCGCTGGCCCATGCCATGGACGGCAACCCGGGCAAGGCGGAAGAGCTGCTGAAGCGTGCCGTGGCCAAGGGCGAGCATGTCCAGCGGGTCAACCAGAACCTCGCCATCGTGCTCGGCCTGCAAGGCAAGTACGACGAGGCCAAGCTAGCCTCGGCGCGCGACCTTCCAGCCGACAAGGCAGCCGAGAACGTCGACTACATGCGCCGGATCGTGAAGCTCGAGCCGAAGCCGCTGTCGCCGGAGCTGGCGGCCAAGCCGCAGGCGAAGTCCGCTGCCAAGACACCGGAAAAGCAGCCCGGTCTCAAGGGTTCAGCGGGTGACGATGTCGCCGCGGACACCCAGACCTCGGGCTGGGCGACCCAGGTCGCGGCCGTCAAGAAGACGCGCTGAGCGCCCACTGCTGACGGTGCGCCTTCAATCCTCTGCGACCAGCGGCATCAGGGTCGGCAGCGTGAGGAGCGCCGTCGCCAGCAGCCAGAGGCCGACGGAAACCGGCGTGCTGCGGGGCAATCCGCGTACGCGCTCGTAGATTGCGGCCGGGATGCCGCCGAGCATCAAGGTCAGCACCGAGATGAGCAGGGACGTCAGGTAGTAGAGCATATCCGGGGCGATGAAGCGCGAGCCGCGGGTGAAGAGGAAGAGGACATAGCCGACGGAATCAAACAGCGGCGCGAACGATGCGCCGTTCAGGATCGCCAGCGCTCCTGTCGCCACCAGCATCAGATCGCGCTGCAGGAATGTCTTCCAGTAGCTTTGCATCAGGCTGACCGCCCACTTACAGACGCACGCCCGTCGCCGTCACGGCGACGAACAGCGCCATGCGCGCAGCCAGCAGCCATATGACGGCAAAGACGATCACCACGCCGCCAGGCACCACCCTGGGAGTGATGGCGGCGACAGGCTTGAGAACGGGATTGGTTGTCGCCTCGAGCACACGCATCACCAAGCTGGCGCTGTCGCGGGCGACGACCAGCGACAGGACAAGGCGGGCGAGAAGCAGACAGCTCAGCGCCAGCAGGAGCAGATTGGGAGCATGGTAGTACCAGTGCGCTACCAGGCTCTGGCCAAACGTCATGGGAGCGCGCGGTCCTTGCAGGCTTGCAAATAGGCGGCAGTGCCGAAGGGGCAATGTTTCCGACAAACGGCGATCCCACGCAAGGCCCGCGGACGTTCGCAATCGATGTCTGCCGGCCCGTTCAGTCAAGGCACCAGGCGGCCGCGACAAGGCATCACGTCCACCGGCCTTGGTTTTTCCTTATCCGGGCTTATTGTCCGCCGCTGGATTGCAAGGGGATGTGGACGATGAAGATGACGACGTGGCGGCTGGGGCTGGCGGTGCTCGCGCTGGTGGTGATGACGCTGGTCGTGGGCCGGAGCGCGCTCGGCCAAGGGCAGGGGGCGACTGGCGAGGCCCAGTGGCACACGATAACGGGGCCCGACAAGAGCTTCACCGCCGACATGCCGGCCGCGCCCAAGTACACGGCGACGCAGATGAAGACGGGCGCCGGCACCATGTACACCATGCACCAGTATCTGCTCGAGCAAGGCGATGTGGCCTACGTGGTGCAGAGCGCGGTCTATCCGACCGAGGTCAACGTAACCAACCCGCGCGCCAATCTCCAAGGCGGTCTGGACAACGCCGCCAAGAACATGGAAGGCGGCAAGTGGGGGAGCGTCGATTGGGTGACGTATCAGGGTCAGACCGGCGTCAGCGCCACCGGCGTGCGTGGCGGCCATGCGATCCGCTCGTTCTCGGTGCTGAAGGGCCGGCAGATCTTCACGCTCACCTATGCCGGTCCGGCCGGCACCGCGCAGTCGCCCGACGTCGCACGATTCGTGAACTCGCTGCGCGTCTCCCCTTAGCCCGGGCGCGCGACGTCTCTCAGCGGCAGCGGACCTGCCAGGGCGTTTCGCCGCTGTTGTGGGTGAATTTCCCCTCCTTGATGGTCTCCTCGCTGCCATCGACCTTGCTGTTGGCCATGGCCCTGGTGCGGCCGTCCGGCCCCATGATCAGGGTGTATTTGCGCGTCTGATTCAACTTGGGAAAATTCACGACCAACTCGAGCGCCCCGCCTGCGCCCAGCTTCACCTGCTGAACCTCGTTGACATCCTGCCGATCGCCGAAATTGCGCTCATGCGACACCTGTCCCGCGCGCCGGATCGCATAGGTCAGGTGGCCGTTGCTGCCGCTCGCCGGCTTGGTGCAATCCAACGCCCAGGTGCCGATGAGGCCCCACTTGCTGGCCGTCTCCGCAAGATTCTGGGCAACGGCGACGTTGGGCAGGGCCAACAGCCCGGCCAGGATGAATGCTGCGCTGCGAAGATGAGAGGTCATGGCAATCGAGCCTGTGTGCGGTTTCGCATCGGGTCATGTGGTCGGCATTCGCGCAGCGATCTTTTGCCGAGAAAGTGGATGACCGCAACTGGGATTTGCTATCTGCTTTTCGCACCGGTCCGGCGGGAGGTGCATCCTTGGGCTTCGAGCGTCTGTTTCATCCGCGCGGCATCGCCATTATCGGCGCCTCGGCCGACCTGACCCGCATCAGCGGGCAGCCCATCAAGGCGCTGATCAACGCTCGCTACGCCGGCGGCGTCTACCCCATCAATCCCAAATACCCGGAAATGCACGGGCTCAAGTGCTATCCCGATGTCATGTCGCTCGAGGCACCCTGCGATCTGGCGGTGGTGGCCGTACCGGCGCCGGCCGTGGCGCAGGCGATCCGCGATTGCGGCAAGGCCAAGATCCCGTTCGCGGTGGTGCTGACGGCGGGCTTCCGCGAGACCGGTGCGGAGGGCCGCAAGCTGGAGGCCGAGCTCAAGCGGGCCGTTGCCGAGAGCGGGGTGCGTGTCGTCGGGCCCAACTGCCAGGGCATGCTGTCCATTCAGGCGCGGGTGTGGGCGGCTTTCGGCAGCGTATCGGACGAGACGGATTTCCGCCCGGGTACGGTCTCGTGCGCCTTTCAATCGGGCGGTTTCGGCTATGCCGTCGTCAACCTTGCCGAGGCTCAGGGCATCGGCTTTCGCTATTGCGTGTCTTCGGGCAACGAGATCGACATCGCCATGCCGGAGCTGCTCGCGGCGTTCCTCGACGATCCCGGCACGTCGCTCAGCTTCGCCTACCTGGAAGGCACCCCCGACGCGCGCCGCCTGCTGGACCTCGGCCGCAAATCGCTCGAGACGGGCAAGCCGGTCCTGATCTGGAAGGCCGGCACCACAGACGCCGGCATCAAGGCGGCCGCCTCGCATACGGCCAACATGACGGGCAGCTACGATCTCTACCGCGCGGCCATGCGCCAATCCGGCCTGATCGAGGTGGACGACGTCGAGCCGATCGTCGACATCGCCAAGTTGTTCGCGCAGGGGCGCCTGCCGAAGGGAAATTCCATCGGCGTGGTGTCGATCTCTGGCGGCTCGGGCGTCGTGTTCGCCGACTCAGCCGTGCGCGGCGGTCTGACGCTGCCGCCGTTCGCGCCCGAGACGCTGGCACGCATGCGCAAGATCGTTCCGGCATTCGGATCACCCGAGAACCCGGCGGATCTATCGGCCGCGGTATTCAACGATGACACCCTGTTCACCCGCTCGCTGGAGGTCGTGCTGCAAGACCCGGGGCTCGACCAGGTCTCGATCCTGCTGGCGTCGATATCCGGCCCGCGCGCCGACCGCGCGGCCGAGCTGATCGCGGCGGCAGCCGCCCGGACCGACAAGCCGGTGCATGTGGCCTGGTCGGGGCGGCAGGCAAAATCGGTCGGGGCTACCAGGGCCCTGGAGCAGGCCGGGGTGCCGTTCATCACGACGCCCGTGCGCCTGGCGCGGGCTGCCGCGGTGCTGGCCCGGTTCGCGGCCGATCGGCGCCGGCTGCTTCCCCGACGCGCACCTGCCGTTTCAACCCCCAAGGGGCTCGCGCTGCCGGCAGGGGCGGTCACGCTCAACGAGGCCGAGAGCAAGGCGGTGCTGCAGGCGTTCGGCGTGCCCGTTGTAAGGGAGGTGTACGTGGCGGCGGGCGGAGATGTAGGCGCGCGCGCACGCGAGCTGCAGGCGCCGCTGGCCGTGAAGGTGGTCTCGCGCGGGATCGCACACAAGACGGAAGCAGGGGGTGTGCGGCTCGGGGTGCAGCACGCTGACCTGGCGCAGGCAGCGCGCGCGGTGATGCAAAGCGCGGCACGGGCGGTACCGGATGCCACCATCGAAGGCGTGCTGGTGGCGGAGATGGCGCAGGGCGTGGAGACGTTGATCGGTGTCATCAACGACGAGGCCTTCGGCCCGGTGGTGGCGCTGGGCCTCGGCGGCGTCCTGACCGAGGTGCTGAAGGACGTGACCTATCGCGTCGCCCCGTTCGATCTGGACACCGCACGCGACATGATCGCCGAGTTGCGAGGCGCCCGGCTGCTCGATGGCTATCGGGGCAAGCCGGCGGCCGACAAGGAGGCCTTGGCCGCGGTGCTGGTGGCCGTATCGCAGATGGCTGCGGCGCTTGCCGGCCGCCTCCAGGAGCTCGATATCAACCCGGTATTCGTCCGCCCGGTCGGACAGGGCGTGGTGGCCGCGGACGCTTTGATCGTGCTGAAATAGGCGCCTTGGGCGACCCGCTTGGCGAAAATTAACGCTGGGGAGCTGCGGCCGTCCGGCCGGCAAGCGCTGGATTTTTTGCAGGTTTTGACGTAAGAGACTGAAATGGAGCCATAAACTGGTTCGGTGGGCGACCTATCCGCAGCGCCGGGCCACGAATTCTCGACAATGTTTCGCATGGAACAGCGCGTAAGATGTCGTTCGGTCACGATGCCTTATGATCAACCCCCCGGTGTTCGAAGGGAGACTGCAATGAACAAGGCCCTGGCAATCGTCGCAACGACGGTTCTGGCCGCCTCCGCGTCGGCGCTGATGGCGGCGTCGGACGCCAGCGCGAATGACCGCTTCTGGTCGGGCGTCAAACCGTCTTTCAACAGCCCGCAGCCCCAGCAGGAGGCACCGTCCTATCAGCGGCCGCGGCAGACTTATACCGAGCCGCGCTCCCAGCCCCGCTCCAAGCCGGCGCGCGCGCCGGTCGAGAAGGAGGAACCCGCCCCCGTCAAGTACGCCGACGGCAAGGGTCGCGAGTACGACCTCGCCAGCAAGGTGTGGTTCGACGGCAAGGGCCAGTGCTGGACCGGCAAGCAGACATGGACATTCAAGAGCGGCTCCTGGTTCTATGGCAGCTCGCGCTGGTATCCGGCCGATGGCAGCTGGAAGACCAATGCCGCCGAAGATCCCGCTCCGGTCGATTGCCGGTCGGCTCCGGTGTTCGCGGCCAAGATGCCGTCGGTGCCCGAGGACAAGGGCTCGACGAGCAAGGACACCCAATACTCGGAAGGCCGCGGCAACGCGACGGAGGACAAGAAGGTGTCCGACTCGGATGTACCGCCGATGAAGACCGCCGAGAAGCCGACGGAAACCTCGGCCAAGCCGGTGCCGCCACAACAGCCGGGTGCGCCGAGCCGCACGCCCGAATGCAGGAAGTATTCTCCGAATGTCGGCGGAATGATCAGCGTCCCCTGCGATCAATAGCCACTAGTGTCCCGAATCCGAAGTTCGCACACACCTCACCGCACCCGAATTTGCGAACTTCGGATTCAATAGGGACACTAGATGCCTATGAATCTAGTGTGGTTCATGGTTCAGAAGTGCCCTCGACAACCTCGCCGCGTCGTGTCGAAGATGCGCCTTCGGCATAGTGGTGAGGGAACTTCTGAACCACCACACTAGCTGCCGCTCGCAAAAGCGAATCGAGCCTGGAGGCACATGATGCGAGCGACAGCCGAGAATGCGATACCCGCTGCGGCAAGCCCGTCGAACCGCGCGAGCCGCCGGGTAAAGCCGATGCCGATGGTGGCCAAGCTCGCCTACCGCAACCTGTTTCATGACCGCCTCAGCCTGATCGTGACGCTGGTGGGGATCGTGTTCTCGGTCGTGCTCGTGGCGGTACAATTCGGCATCTACCTGGGGTCCGAGAACCGCATCGCCGCCATGCTCGATCATGCCGAGGGCGACCTGTGGGTCGTCCCGCTCGGCACCAAAAGCTTCGACGACCCCTCGATGCTCGCGGGCCGCGAGAAGCATGCCATCTTATCGACGTCGGGCATCGCCAGCGCGCAGGAGCTGGTGGTCGGCTTCGTCATCTGGCGCAAGACGAGCGGCGGTTCGACGACCGCGCTGCTGGTCGGATCGGATACCACCACCAACAAGTCGCTGCCCTGGGACATCTCGCAGGGGAGCATCGCGGCGCTGTCGGCGCCCTCTGCCGTCGCCGTCGACGAGACCTATTTCAGCGAGCTCGGGGTCGGCCGCATTGGCGACCGCGCCGAGGTCAACGGCATGAATGTGACCGTCGCCGCGCTGACGAAGGGGATCCGCTCCTTCACCACCCTTCCCTACGTGTTCACGACCATTGCCAATGCCCGCGCGCTGCTCGATGCGTCGCCGGACCAGGCCTCCTACGCGGTGGTGAAAACGGTGGCAGGCCGCGACGTCGAGGACGTGCGCAAGGCCCTGAAGGCCAGGCTGCCCGACGCTGAGATCCTCTCTCACACCGAGTTCCGCAAGCGCAGCCTCGACTACTGGCTGTTCGAGACCGGCGCGGGCTCGGCGCTGATCGCCGGCGCGCTGCTCGGCGTCATCGTCGGCATCGTCATCGTCGCGCAGACGCTCTACTCCAGCACCAAGGACCACCTCAACGAGTTCGCCACCCTGCGCGCGCTCGGCGCGTCCGCCGGCTACATCGTCAAGGTCATCCTGATGCAGGCCATACTCAGCGCCGTGATCGGCTACATCCTCGGCATCATTCTGAGCCTGTTCGTGATCTACATGTCGAGCGAGAGCACCTTGCTGATCGTGATGACGCCCAACCTGGCGATGTTCCTGTTTTGCCTGACAGTGGGCATGTGCGTGTTCGCGGCGATTTGCGCCATCTTCAAGGTCGTCCGCATCGACCCGGCCGTCGTCTTCAGCCGGTAACGGAGATACCGCCGATGAATGCCCATCAGAAGCCGATGCTGGAAGCGAAAAACATCGTCAAGGTGCTGGGCTCCGGGGCTGCCGAGGTGCGCGCCCTCAAAGGCGTCAACCTCGAGCTGATGCCGGGCGAGTTGACGCTGCTCATGGGCCCCTCGGGCAGCGGCAAAACCACCCTGCTGTCGATCCTGGGCTGCATTCTCTCGCCGACCGAGGGCTCACTCGAGATCGCGGGCCGCAGCACCGAGGGATTGACCGCCGAAGGCCTCGCGGACCTGCGTCGCCGGCACGTGGGCTTCGTGTTCCAGTCCTACAACCTGGTGCCGACGCTGTCGGCCGCCGAAAACGTCATCCTGGCGCTGGACCTGCGCGGGACGTCGCTCATGCAGGCCCCCGCGCTCGCCGAGACGGCACTCCGCCAGGTCGGCCTCGGCCATCGCGCCCACGCCATGCCGAGCAAGCTCAGCGGCGGCGAGAAGCAGCGCGTGGCGATTGCACGCGCGCTCGCCGGCTCGCCGTCGGTGATTCTGGCGGACGAGCCGACCGCCGCGCTCGACAGCGAGAACGGCAAGGCGGTGATGGCTTTGCTGTCGCAAGTCGCCAAGGACGTGAGGCGCGCCGTCCTGGTCGTCACCCACGACCATCGCACACTGAGCTACGGTGACCGCCTGATCCGGATCGAGGACGGCAAGATCGTGGGCCGGGCGCGCAAGCGCGTCGCCAAGGCCGGGCACCACGGCGCCAGCGTTGCAGCCGCTTAACATTACGTAACGCGCGTAACAGCTTGGAAACGCCAGATGTCCTAGAGTCCGTGACGATGAGTTCAGTTGCGTTGGCTGACTTGAAACGGACGATAAGGAGCCAGTCATGAAGAGAATCGTGGAGCGCATGATGCAAGTGGCGGCCTTCTCGGTCGTCACCCTGGCTGCTGGCGCGGCCTCCGCCGCAGAGCCGACGGGCATGTGGTACGATCACACCGGCCGCGGCGCCGTCGAGATCACCAAGTGCGGCAGCGCGCTGTGCGGTCGCGTCGTGTGGGTCAAGGAAGGGCAGCCCCGCAGTGCCTGCGGCATGCAGATCCTCGGCAACGTCAAGCCGGTCGCCAGCGGCGTCTGGGACGGCGGCGGCTGGATCTACGACCCTGACCGGGACTCCAAGTTCAGCGTCGAGCTGACGCTGGTCGGGGCGCAAGCGCTGAAGGTCGTCGGCTACATGGGCTCGAAGATGCTGAGCGAGACGATGACCTGGCGCCGCGCTCCAGCCGACCTGAAGCGCTGCGGCGCGTGAGACACACCGGAATGCCTCTTGATGCAACCGCAGCAGCGGCAATGCCCTTGTGCCGGAAGTGTGCGCGCGTGGGCGCGCTGCTGCTACTGTTGCTGCTGGGTACGACGGCATTGAGCCCGCCCGTTTTGGCTCAGGCCCCCGCCAAGAAGGACGCTTTGTCCCTCAAGGAAGTGCTGGGCAAGGCGCAGACGGACGCGGAGACCAAGGCCGTCGAGGACCTGGTCGATAAGCTCAAAGGCGGTGCCCGCAAGGCACCAGCGCCGCCACCTGCTGCTGCCGCCGCACCCCCCGCGGCCGTCGCAGCGCCCAAGAGCCCCGATCGCAGCGCATCGAAAGATACCAGTCCTCCCGGCAGCTCGACACCGTCGGGAGATGGCACGCCCGTGCCGCCGGCAAATGCCGGCCCGCCGACCGCACTGCCCCCTGACGCCAAGGTCGCAGCCCCGGTAGCACCAAAGGCGACGCCGCCTGCGCCCCCTGCCCCTCCGGCCGTCCAGACGCCGCCCGATGCGGCCCTCGACAGCGCCGAGAAGAAGCAGAGCCCCAGCGTCGACCTGGAGGTGCTGTTCGCTTACAAGTCCGATGCGATCGGCAGCGAGGCCGCGGCCGTGTTGAGGCCGCTGGGACGCGCGCTGCGCGATGCGCGCCTCGCCGACGACGCGTTCCTAATCGCCGGGCATACGGATGCGAAGGGCGGCGCCGCCTACAACTTGGAGCTGTCGCAGCGCCGGGCCGAGGCGGTGCGGCAATTCCTCATCGTCAACTTCGGTATTGCTGAGCAGAAGCTGGTTGCGAAGGGCTACGGTTTGCAGCGCCTCAAGAACGCAGCGCAGCCCCTTGCGGCCGAGAACCGCCGCGTCCAGATCGTCAACCTGTCCAAGGACAAGTAGCGCGGATGGCCTGCAGCCGGGCCGGCATCGCCACGCGCGGCGTTGCCCAGCGGCATCAGGTATTCGCCATGCTGCGTGCGGCGGTCCGCGCACCCTTCTCGTCCTCGCCGTCGCTCGCGATCAGGATGCTCGCCGGCAGGTCGCGGCCGCGCGACACGCCGATGACGTCCATGGGATCTTCGACACCGCGCACGTTGACGCTCGTGAGGGGCCCGGCATCGTCCAGGCAGCCGGCGTAGCGGGCGACGTCAGTCGACATCACGATCTGGTAGCCTTTCTCCTTGGCCACGGCCTCCAGGCGGCTCGCCACGTTGACGGCGTTGCCGACGACCGTCAGGTCGACGGCCTCACCGTAGCCGATCCGGCCGAGCAGCAGGGGGCCGGCGTGAATGCCCATGCCGACGCGCAGCGGCCGGCCGATCTCGGGACCGAGCTTGGCGTTGACGTGGTCGAGCGCGAGGTCGATGGCGCGGGCCGCGCGCAAGGCCTGGCGGCAGCCGACCTCGACCCCGTGGCGCTGGCCGAAGATGGCGAGCAGGCCGTCGCCCAGGAACTTGTCGATCCAGCCGCCATGCGTGTGGATGGCTGAGCCGGCGGCGGCGAAGAACTCGTTCAGGATGAACACCACGTCGTAAGCCAGCCGGCTCTGTGAGAGCTGCGTGAAATCGCGCAGGTCGAGGAACATGACGGCGAGCGATTTCTCCACCCCGGCCGAGTCGAGCTCCTGCACGTCGGCGGCCTGGGGCCCGGTGCTGGCCGGCCGCAGCAGACGCGTGACGGTGAGGGCGCTGATCGGCCGGACCTGGCAGGCGAGGCGCACGCTCTGCGGGGCGGCGATGCTGGCGAGCGTGAGCGCTTCGGGGTAGCTCGGCGGGGTCAGCGAGCTGGCGCCCTCGTCAACGCGCACCCGGCAGGTCGAGCACCGCGCCCGGCCGCCGCACACCGCCGCGTGGGGGATGCCGTGCATGCGGCTGATCTCGAGCAGGGTAGGGCCTGCCGGCACGCGGACGGTCGGCCCGCCGGTGTATTTGATCACCATCTTCGGCCTAGTGCTCAGGATGTAGTAGCGGCAGGCCATGACGAAGGCGACCAGCGCGAGGATGGCGGCGAAGACCACCCGCACCATGGTCCGGTACCAGGCCATCACGGCGTTGTCGGTGGCGTTCGGCCAGTTGGTGAGCTCCTTCACCCGCGCCAGCATCTGCGGGTTCTCGATCGAGAGCGCGACGGAGCGGCCCGAGACCATGAACCCGCCGATCGCCGCCAGCGGCACGGCGATGGCCAGGAACAGCAGCACCGGCTGCGCCGAGCGGTAGGGTGTATAGAGCCGCAGCCAGAAGTGGATGCCGATGCAGCCGTGCAGCCACACCACCAGCAGGAACGTGCTCTGGTAAACGCCGCTGTCGGGCCACAGCCGCGCCAGCTCGTAGAGGTAGTTGTCGTCGACCCCGAACACCACTCTGGCGATGCGGGTATTGACGATGTGGGGAAACAGGAAGAACGGGATCAGAAGGCCGAGCGCGATCTGGAACAGCTCCCATGGGGGAAGCCTCAGCGTCGAGCGATTGGCGAGCTTCCACAGCGCCAGCGACATGTGCGTCAGCAGCGCCATCACCAGCAGGAAGGTGCCGAGCAGGGACCGCGTGACGAACCACCGCCACTGCTGCACCTCGTGCATCGCGTCCAGGGAAAACAGTCCGATCGCCGTGTTCGAGAAATGCGTTGCGGCGAACGTGAACAGGATCAGGCCCGAAGCGATCCTCAAGCGCTGCGTAAGATCGCCACGAAGCAAAATGTGCATTGGATTCAGATGCCTGCCCTGATCGACCCGGCGCCACCATAGGCGCTCCCGGCGGAAATGAGAATAGCCGACCGGGCAGGGGCCGCCGGCTGCGGGACCACACAGCGCGAGCTACGCGTGTGCGTCCGGGACTGGCCCCACGCGTTGCTCAATCGCCGCTTGCTTCGGCCTCGGCGCGATGCGCCGCCGTCTTGTGCGCGCGATGCTCGCGCGCCACGTAGGTGTAGACCGCCGGCGTCACGAACAGCGTGAACAGGGTGCCGGTGGTCATGCCGGCGGCGATGACGAGGCCGATGGAGAACCGGCTGGCGGCGCCGGCGCCGCTGGCGGTGAGCAGCGGCACCATGCCGACCACCATGGCGGCGGTGGTCATCAGAATCGGCCGCAGGCGGATGGCGGCGGCCTTCTCGATGGCCGCGCGGCGGCTGAGGCCCTCGTTTTCCTGCAGGTGATTGGCGTAGTCGACCATCAGGATGCCGTGCTTGGAGATCAGCCCGATCAGCGTCACCAGCCCGACCTGCGTATAGATGTTGATGGTTGCCAGCCCGAGGTTGAGCGGGATCAGCGCGCCGAACATCGCCGTCGGCAGCGCGATCAGGATGATCAGCGGATCGCGGAAGCTCTCGTACTGGGCGGCGAGCACGAGATAGATGATGATGAGCGCGAACACGAACGTGATCACCAGCGTGCTGCCTTCCTGCACGTACTGCCGGCTTTCGCCCTGGAAATCATAGGAGAAGCCCTCGGGCAGCTTCTGGGCGGCGGTGGCCTTGAGGAAGTCGATGGCCTCGCCGATGGTCCGGCCCGGGAACGGCACGCCCGACAGCGACGCGGAATTGAGCTGCTGGAAGCTCGTCAAGGCATTGGGCTGCACCGACTGCGCGATCGTGGCGATGCTGGACAGAGGCACGAGCGCGCCGGCGGCGGTTCGCACCTGATAGCGCTTGAGCCAGTCGGGTATCAGGCGAAAGTCGCGCGGCACCTGCGGGATGACCTGGTAGCTGCGCCCGTAGAGATTGAAGCGGTTGACGTAGTTGCCGCCGAGCAGGGTGGCGAGCGATGCGCCGATGTCCTGCATCGTGATGCCGAGCCGGTTGGCCTTGTCGTGATCGATCTTGAGCTCGACCTGCGGCGTCTCGAACTTCAAATCGGTGTCGGTGAAGATGAACAGGCCGCTCTTGGCGGCCTCCGCTTGGATTTCGGCCAGCACCTGCGCCAGCTGCGTGTAATCGGCCGTCGTGGTGATGACGAACTGCACTGGCGGGCCGCCGGCGGAGCCCGGCAGCGACGGCAGCGCGAACGAGATCACCTGCGCCCCGGCGATGCCGCCCACCTTGGGCTGCAGGCTCTGCAGGATCTGTTTTTGCGTGCGCTCGCGCTCCTCCCAGGGCTTGAACAGGATGCCGCCAATGGCCTGGTGCACGTTGTTGCCCATGCCGTTGATGATGAAGACGTGGTCCTTCTCCGGCACCGTTTCGAACACCTTGCCGAGCTCGGTCGTCGCCTGCTCGAGATAGTCGAGGTTGGCGGCCTGCGGCGTCTTGATGATGTTGAAGAGGATGCCCTGATCCTCCTCGGGCGCCAGCTCCTTCTGGGTCGTCACGTACATGATCCCCGTCGCCGCCACCACGCCGGCCAGGATCAGCAGCGTGACCGGCCGGTGGTTGAGTGTGCGGTTGAGGCGGCGCTCGTAGCGCCCGCGCAGCCGGTCGAAGGTGCGATCGAGGAAGCGGTTGAAGCCGGTGGTCGAATGCCGCGGTCTGAGCAGCTTGGACGCCATCATCGGCGACAGCGTCAGGGCAATGATGCCGGAAACGACCACCGCGCCGGCGAGCGTGAAGGCGAACTCGCGAAACAGCGCGCCCGTCAGCCCCGAGACGAAGCCGATCGGCGCATACACCGCCGCCAGCGTGATGGTCATGGAGATGACGGGCACCGCGATCTCGCGCGCGCCCGTGAGCGCGGCATCGAAGGGCTGCATGCCCTCCTCGATGTGGCGATGGATGTTCTCGACCACGACGATGGCGTCGTCGACGACCAGGCCGATGGCGAGCACCAGCGCCAGCAGGGTCAGCAGATTGATCGAATAGCCCAGCGCCAGCAGCGCGAACATCACGCCGATCAGCGACAGCGGGATCGTCACGATCGGAATGAGGGTGGAGCGCAGGTTGCCGAGGAACAGGAAGATCACCACGATGACGATGCCCGCTGCCTCGAGCAGGGTTATGACGACCTCGTTGATCGAGGCATTGATGAACTTGGTAGCGTCGTAGGCGATGGCCGCTTCCAGGCTCGCGGGCAACTGGCGCTGGATATCCGGAAACGCCTTGCGCACGTCGCCGATGACGGTGAGCGGATTGGAGGTCGGCGTTGCGAAGATGCCGATGAACACCGCCTTCAGGCCGTCGAACACGGAGGAGGAATCGGCGCTCTCGGATCCGAGCTCGATGGTGGCGAGATCGGCCAGGCGGATCAGTGCGTCGCCGCGGGTTGCGACCACCAGCTTGCCGAACGCGGCCGGGTTGTCGAGCGCGGTCGCGGCGTTGATGGTCGTCTGCACGAAGTCGGCTTTCACCTGGCCCGCGGCGGTGATGAAGTTGTTGGCCGCGAGCGCGTTGCGCACGTCGACCGGCGTCACGCCCAGCGCCGCCATCTTGTCCGGGTTGAGCCAGATGCGCATGGCAAATGTCTGGCCGCCCAGGATCTGCGCGTTGGCGACGCCGTTGATGGTCTGCAGGCGCGGTTGCACGACACGCGTGAGATAGTCTGTAATCTGCGAGCCCGTCATCTCCTTGCTGTTGAACGACAGATACATCAGCGCGGTGGTCTCGCCGGTCTGCTTCACCACCACCGGGTCCTGCGATTCGCGCGGCAGCACGCTCTTGATCTGCTGGATCTTCGACAGCACGTCCGCCACGGCGCGGTCGGGGCTGGCGTCGAGGCGCAGGTTGAGGGTGACGATGCTGAAGTTCTGCTGCGAGGAGGAGGTGAGCGTGTCGATGCCCTCCGCGCTCGCCACCGCCTGCTGGATCGGCGTGGTGATGAAGCCCCGGATGACGTCGGCATTGGCACCGGGATAGGCGGTGGTGATGGTGATCGTGGTGTTGGTGATCTTGGGGTATTGCCGCACTTGCAGGTTGAAGCCCGCGGCGAGCCCGATCAACAGGATCAGCAGGCTCACCACGCTCGCCAGCACCGGCCGGCGGATGAAAATGTCTGTGAAACTCATCGCGTGAAACTCATGACGTGAAGCTCATGACGTGAAGCTCATGGGGCGGGGTGCCTGCTATTGCTTCGGCCGCGGCTCGACCGGTTTCAGGGGCTGTGTGTTGTCGATGCGGATGCTTGCGCCCGGGTTCAGCTTGAGCTGTCCGGTGGTAACCACCTGCTCTCCCGCGGATACGCCCGAGATGATGGCAACGCGATCCTCGCGCACCGGTCCGGTCTTGATGAAGCGGCGCTCGGCGGTCAGTGGCGATTCGCCCGGCTGGCCTGCAGGAGCAGCGGCCGGAGCTTGTCCGCTGCCGGCGGCCTCCGGCTTCACCACATAGAGGCTGTCACCGTAAAGGCTGTAGGTGACCGCCGTGCGTGGGACCGTCACCAGCTCCGCCGGCTCGCCGACCAAGACCGTCACGTTGGCGAACATGCCCGGCAGCAGCCTGCGCTCCTTGTTGGGCAATGTGCCGCGCACGAGCAGGGTGCGCGTGTCCGTGGCCACCCGCGCATCGAGCGTCTCGATCGTGCCCTTGAAGACCTGGCCGGGCAGGGCGTCGACGCTCAGCTCGATGACCTGGCCATCCCGCAGCTTGCTGATCGCCTGCTCGGGCATCGGAAAATCGACGCGGATGGGATCGAGCGCCTGCAACGACATGAGCGCCATGCCGGCCGAAACGTACTGCCCCTTGTTGACTTTGCGGATGCCGAGTCGGCCGGAGAACGGGGCGAGGATGGATTTCTGCGCGATGATGGCCTCGATGCGCTTCACGGCCGCCGAGGTGGTGTCGCGCTTTGCCCGCGCCGTATCGAGGTTGGCCTCCGAGGTGACGCGCTTCTGCATCAGCTCCACTTGCCGCTGATAGGCGACCTCCGCTTCCTGCAGCGTGGCCCTCGCACTGGCGAGGTCCGCCAACTCGACGGCGATGTCCAGCTGGACCAGCTTGCCGCCCTGCTCGACGTTCTCGCCGCTCTCGACCACGATCGCGGTGATCACGCCCGCCACCTGGCTCGCCACGTCGACACCCTGGAAAGCGACCAGTGTGCCGATGGATGCGAGGCGCTCGACCCACCTCTCCGTGCGGGCAGCTTCTGCCGTCACGGTCGCCGCCGGCGGCTTCATCTGCGACAGGAAGGAGCGGATCATGTTCGGCTTGAACACGAACTGGAAATAGGCGAAGCCCCCGAGCAGGACGGCGATGATCACGCCGGTAATGACGAAGCGTTTGCTCATTGGGTTCCCGAAGATGGCTATTGGGAGGCTGGCCGGAGAGCCGCCTGCGGATGCTGGTTGAGAAATGCCCATCCCGTCGCAGCGAGGTTCCGGGGAACGGCTCAACCGCAACGCGAGGAGTTCTATTTCGAGTGCGCCTCTGAACTCCGACCCTCGCGGCCGCACCGCTTATGCTAGCGTCGGGCCGGGAACGCCAAGCGATTTTTCATCATGTAGGTGCGGACAGGCTCGAGGTCCACCGTGTTCGCCCACCAGATTGCACGCTCCTGACAATTCACGGCCAAGTCCACCTCGGCGCCCTGCCTGTTTGGTTAGCAACTCGTGCACTCGTCCCAAGCCGATCCTCCCGCAAATGGGTGGTTCTCTACCTGGCTGCAACCCTGTGTGCGCCCATCTTCCGCTAAGGTCTTCGCGATAGAACCGAGGGTCCGACCCAACCGCTGCCACCTGGACCGCTCATGCGGGTTGCATAGCAGCCCTGCTTGACGCTCTCCTGACGCGCGATAATAAGCATGCTTATAATGAGCCTATGAAGCGTCCCCTCAATATCCGGGGTGAGATCCTGTTCCAGCTGTCCGACGTGGCGCGCGCGATGCGCACGTACATCGACCAGTGTGCGCGCGAGCATGGGATGACTAGGGCGCAATGGGGCGTACTCGTGCGGCTGGAGCGGCAGGAGGGCATGACGCAGGCCGAGATGGCCGATGCTCTCGAGATTCAGCCGATCTCGCTCGTGCGGTTGATCGACCGGCTGTGCGAGCAAAATCTGGTGGAGCGCCGTCCCCATCCTCGAGACCGGCGCGCGAACCGCCTGTATCTGACCGACAAGGGACGCGCAACGCTGACGCTGCTGGCCCCGCTCGGCAAGGAGATTGCGGCGGACATCTTCGCGGAGGTCGATGAGGCGGCCGTTGCCGATCTGCTGCAGAAGCTGTTGCGCATCAAGAACAACATCCGCCATGCGGCTACCAGACGCAACGGCGCCAATGGTGCCAGGGGAATGGGCAATGTCCGGTAGCGCGTTCACCCAGCTGCGCGCGTCCGCCGCCCGAATCACTCGGAGGCTATCGCTGCGCGCAACCCTGATGCTGGTCATCCCCGCATTGGTCGCCGTCGTCGGCCTCTTCTTCTATCTCACCAGCGGCCGCTACGTTGCCACCGACAACGCCTATGTCGGCGCGCAGAAGGTGCTGATCACGCCCGAGGTTTCAGGCAAGGTCGTGCATATCGCGGTGATCGAGGGTCAGGCGCTGAAGACCGGCGATGAGCTGTTCTCCATCGACCCCGCGCCCTATCGCTTCGCGGCGCAGGAGGCGCAATCAAAGCTTGCGCGCATCCGCAGCGAATTCGACAACCTGAAGAGCGCGCAATCCAGCCTCGGCAAGCAGATCGAGCTCGGCAAGCAGAACGTCGAAGCTGCCCAGGCGGACTATGACCGCAAGGCCTCGCTGCTGCGCGACCGCTACAGCGCGCCATCGGACCTGGACCGGGCGAAGGTGGTGCTGGTGACCGCCAAGGCGCTGCTCGAGCAGCTGCAGCAGCAGGAGGCGACCGTCCGCAATCAGCTCCAGGGCGATGCGGCTCTGCCGCTCGAGAGGTATCCCCCATTCGTGGAAGCGACGGTGGCGTTCGATCGCGCCAATCGCGACCTGACAAACACCGTGCTGCGCGCGCCCATCCACGGCGTTGCCACGCAGGTGACCAGCATCCAGATGGGCCGCTATCTGACGGCCGGCATGTCGGTGTTCAGCATTATCGGCTCCGACAGCGTGTGGGTCGACGCCAATCCCAAGGAGACCGATCTGACTTACGTGCGGCCCGGCCAGGCCGTAACCATCTCGGTCGATGCCTTCCCGTCCCGCCAATGGACCGGCAGGGTGGCGGCGATCAGCCCCGGCACCGGTGCGCAGTTCGCGATCCTGCCGCCGCAGAACGCGGCCGGTAACTGGGTCAAGATCGTTCAGCGCGTGCCGGTCAGGGTAGAATTCGCACCTGGTCAAGACCTGCGCCGACTGCGCTCGGGGATGAGCGCCTACATCGAGATCGACACCGGGCGCGTCGGCAGGATCGTTTCGCTGTTCGGTTCCAGCGCAATCGCCGAGGGTCCCGACCAATGATCGGCGCGGGACTCAGCCCGTTCATGCGGCGGTCCCTGGTAACCGTGTGCGTGATGATGGCGACCATCATGCAGGCGCTCGACATGACGATCGCCAACGTCGCGCTTCCCTACATGCAAGGCAGTCTCTCGGCCACCATCGACCAGGTGAGCTGGGTGCTCACCTCCTACATCGTGGCGGCGGCGATCATGACCGCGCCCGTCGGCTGGCTGGCGTCGCGCTACGGCGCCAAAAGGCTGCTGATGACCTGCGCGGCCGGCTTCACCGCCGCCTCCATGCTGTGCGGTATCGCCCAGAGCATCGAGGAGATGGTGCTGTTCCGACTGCTGCAGGGCATGTTCGGCGCAGCCCTGGTGCCGCTCTCGCAATCGGTGATGATGTCCATCTATCCGGTGGAGAAGCGCGGCCAGGCCATGTCGATCTGGGGCATGGGCGTGATGATCGGGCCGATCATGGGGCCGACGCTCGGCGGCCTGCTGACGGACGCCTACTCCTGGCGCTGGGTGTTCTACATCAACCTGCCGTTCGGCATCGCCACCGTGCTGGGGCTGTGGGCCTTCATGACCGAGACCGAGGAGCGCAAGGCGAACCCCTTCGACTGGATCGGTTTCGGCACGCTGAGCCTCGCCATCGGCGCGCTGCAGCTGATGCTGGACCGCGGCGAGCAGCTCGGCTGGTTCGACTCGCAGGAGATCGTCCTGGAGGGGCTGGTCTCGGCGGCGGCCTTCTATTTCTTCCTGGCGCACTCGATGACGACGAAGGGGAGGCCGTTCATCTCGATCGACATCTTCCGCGACCGCAACTTCGTCGTCGGCCTGATCTTCATGTTCGTGTGCGGCATTCTGCTGCTTGCGACCGCAGCCCTGATGGCGCCGTTCCTGCAGACGCTCGCCGGCTACCCGGTGTTCGATGCCGGCCTGCTCCTCGGCACCCGCGGCGTCGGCATGATGCTCGCCATGATGGTGGTGGGGAGGCTGGTCGGCCGGATCGACGTGCGCCTGCTGATCGGCGCGGGCCTCGCCTTCTGCGCTCTCTCGCTCTACTACTCGATCGGCTTTTCGGCCGACACCACGGCCTGGACGGTCACGTGGACCAGCGTCCTGCAGGGCGTCGGGCTCGGCTTCCTGTTCGTCCCGCTCAACACCATCGCCTTCGCGACGTTGCCGGCGGCCCTGCGCACCGAGGGCACGGCCATGTGGACCCTCATTCGCAATCTCGGCAGCTCGATCGGCGTCTCGATCGTGATCGCGACCCTCACCAACAAGACGATCGTGATGCATGCCCGCCTGATGGAGAACGTGACGCCGTTCAATCAGGCGCTGACGGACCCCGCGGCGGCGATGCTCGACCCGTCGACCGAGCAGGGCCGCGCGCTGCTCGACAATCTCATCGCCCAGCAGGCGATGACGATCGCCTACAGCAACGACTTCATGCTGATGATGATCATGACGCTGCTGGCGTTTCCGCTGATCCTGCTGATCCGCACGACGGCGCCGGGCATTGCGGTTGCGCGATGAAGCGTCAATAACCCCGCGCGCGATCGACGATGTGCTCCAGCGGCGCGCCGCTCTGGTGCGCGCGCATCTGCTTCAGGGCGTAGCGCACGATGGCGGCAGGCGCGCTCTCGGCCGCGTTGTGCGGCGTGATGACGACGCGCGGGTGCGACCACAGCGGGCTCGAGTGCGGCAGCGGCTCGGATTCGAACACGTCGAGCGACGCCGCATAGAGCTCGCCGGCCTTTAGCGCCGCCAGTATCTCGGCGTCGATCTGCAGGCCGCCGCGACCGGCATTGATCAGCACGGGGCCGGGCAACCGCTCGTCGCGCCCCTGGCGCGACAGCTTGGCGATCAGCTTGCGATTGAGGATGCCGCGCGTGTCCGGTGTCAGCGGCAGCAGCACGGCCAGGATGTCGGTATCGGCGAGGAAGACATCGAGCTTGTCCGCGCCGGCGTAGCAGGCGACACCCTCGAGCGACTTCGCCGCCCGGCTCCAGGCGCGCACCTGGTAGCCGAACACCTTGAGAGCCTTGGCGGCTGCGACGCCCAGCACGCCCAGCCCCATGATGCCGACGCGCACCTCGTGGGCGGCCGGCTCGGGCAGATATTTCCACACCTTGCGCGCCTGCAGCTCCTGGAACTCGCTCATGCGGCGGTGGTGGTAGAGAACGTTCAGCGCGATATACTCGACCATGCGTCCCGTGAGGTCAGCATCGACGTAGCGCACGATCGGCACGTGCGGCAGGTGTGGGTCGTTGAAGATGTGATCGACGCCGGCGCCGACCGAGACGATCAGCTGCAGGTTGGGCAGCGTCGCCAGCAGTCCCGGCTGCGGGTGCCAGGCCAGCGCATAGCGGATGTCCTCGGCTCTGCCGAGGTCGGGCGCAACGCGCACGTCGAGGTCCAGCGCGAAGTCGCGCGCGTGCGCCGCGAATTGATCCGCGCGCGAGCTGCAGGCGATGAGAAGGGTCATCGTGGCTCCTCCTCAGGTCGCCACGGCCGTGCGATGCACGACCGTCAGGTCGAAGGCGGCGGCCAGCAGCGCCTTGGTGTAGGCGGCCTTGGGCGCGGTGAAGATCTGATCCGACGGTCCCTCCTCCACCACCTTGCCGCTCTTCAGCACCACCACGTAGTTCGACAGCGCGCGCACGACCTTGAGATCGTGGCTGATGAACAGGTAGGCCAGCTCGTGGCGCTTCTGCAGGTCGCGCAGCAGATCGACGATCTGCGCCTGCACCGACATATCGAGCGCGCTGGTCGGCTCGTCGAGCAGCACGAACTTGGGCTCCAGCACCATGGCGCGCGCAATGGCGATGCGCTGGCGCTGGCCGCCGGAGAACTCGTGCGCATAGCGGTCCTGGCAATCGGGATCGAGGCCGACCTCGGCCAGCGCCGCGCCGACGCGCGCGCGCCGCTCGTCGTAGCTCAGGCCCGGATGCTGGATCAGCAGTCCTTCCTCGATGATCTGGCTGACGGACAGGCGCGGCGAGAGCGAGCCGTAGGGATCCTGGAAGACGACCTGCATCTCCTTGCGCAGTGGCCGCATCTGCCGCGAGTCGAAGCCGTCGATGCGATGGCCCACGTAGGCGATCGGGCCCTGCGAGGAGATCAGCCGCAGCAGCGCCAGGCCGAGCGTGGTCTTGCCGGAGCCGGATTCGCCGACCACCGCGAGCGTCTCGCCGGCGCGCAGCTTGAGGGAGAGGCCGTCGACCGCCTTCACATGGTCGACCGTGCGACGCAGCAGGCCCTTCTTGATCGGGAACCAGACCTTGAGGTTCTCCGTCTCCAGCACCACCGGCGCGTTCGGGGAGGCCTGCGGCGGCTTGCCTTTTGGCTCGGCCGACATGAGGTGGCGGGTGTAGGCGTGCTGCGGGCGCTCGAACACCTCGGCGGTGCGGCCCTCCTCGACGATGTTGCCGTTGTTCATGACGTAGACGCGCTCGGCCATCCGGCGCACCACGCCCAGATCATGCGTGATCAGCAGCATGGCCATGCCGAGCTCGCTCTGCAGCCGCTTCAGCAACTCGAGGATCTGCGCCTGGATGGTGACGTCGAGCGCCGTGGTCGGCTCATCTGCGATCAGCAGGTCGGGCTCGTTGGCGAGCGCCATGGCGATCATCACGCGCTGGCGCTGGCCGCCCGAAAGCTGATGCGGAAACGCCCCGAGCCGCTTCTCGGGATTGTCGAGCCCGACCTTGGCCAGCAGCTCGAGCACGCGCCCACGCGCCGTGGCATCGTCGAGGCCGTGGTGCAGCTTCATGATCTCGCCGACCTGCTTCTCGATCGTGTGCAGGGGATTGAGCGAGGTCATCGGCTCCTGGAAGATGATCGAGATCTTCTCGCCGCGGATCTCGCGCATGGTGTGCATCGGCAGCTTGAGCAGGTCCCTGCCGCCGAAGTGGATCTCGCCGCTGGGATGCGACGCGGCCGGATACGGCAGCAGCCGCAGGATCGACAGCGCCGAGACCGTCTTGCCCGAGCCCGACTCGCCCACCAGCGCCACGATTTCGCCCTTGTCGATATGGAAGGAGATGGACTTCGCGGCCTCGACGACATTGCCACCGGAGCTGAACCGCACCGAGAGATTGCGCACATCGACGAGCGTTGCGGTTGCCATCTGCGCCCTCACCGAAAGGTCTTGCGCGGATCGAGCGCGTCGCGCACGCCCTCGCCGACGAAGATAAGGAGGCTCAGGAGCCCGGCGATCGAGGCAAACGCGGTGAGGCCGAGCCACGGCGCCTGCAGGTTGGCCTTGCCCTGCGCCAGCAGCTCGCCCAGCGACGGTGAGCCGGGCGGCAGGCCCAGCCCTAGGAAGTCGAGCGCGGTGAGCGCCGTGATCGAGCCCGACAGCTTGAAGGGCAGGAACGTCAGCGTCGCCACCACCGCGTTCGGCAGCAGGTGCTTGAACATGATGCGCACGTTCGACAGGCCGAGCGCACGCGCCGCCATGATGTACTCGAAATTGCGTCCGCGCAGGAACTCGGCGCGCACCACGCCGACGAGGTAGACCCAGTGGAACAGCAGCAGCACGCCGAGCAGGGTCCAGAACCCCGGCACCAGCACCGAGGAGATGATGATCAGCACGAACAGCGAGGGGATCGACGACCAGATCTCGAGAAAGCGCTGAAACACGAGGTCGACGCGCCCGCCGAAGAACCCCTGCATGGCGCCGGCGGTCACCCCGATGATCGAGGACAGGATGGTCAACAGCAGGCCGAACAGCACCGAAATGCGGAAGCCGTAGATCAGCCGCGCCATCACGTCGCGGCCCTGGTCGTCGGTGCCGAGCCAGTTGCGGTTGCCGATGGCGTGGTAGCGGTCGATCTGACCGGCAGGCGCGTCGCAGAGCTGCGCGCTCGTGCTCCAGGACGGCGGACCGGGGAACCCGAGGCACTGTCCGCCGGCATTCTTGATGCGCGGATAGTCCTTGTTGATCGAATGATAGGAGTAGCTGATCGGCGGCCAGACGGCCCAGCCGTTCTTCTCCATCTCCTCCAGGATCACGGGATCCTTGTAATCGGTGACGGCAAGGAAGCCGCCGAACTTCGCCTCCGGATAGTCGACCAGCACCGGGAACAGAACCTCGCCCTTGTAGATGGCGACGATCGGCTTGTCGTTGGCGATGAGCTCGGCAAACAGAGTGACCACGAACAGGACGAGGAAGACCCACAGGCTCCAGTAGCCGCGGCGGTTGCCCTTGAAGTTGCGCCAGCGCCGCTTGTTGAGCGGGGACAGCGCAAAACCGCCGCCGGCGAGCCCAGTCTGCAAGAGGCGGCCGATCTGCCTGGTCGGCGCGCGAGCAACCGCAGGCTCGTCGGGATCGAACACGCGTGCGATCGGCTTCGTCGGCCCCCTGGTGGCTGCGGCAGAGTCAGGAGGTTCGCGCGCTCTCGCGACGGTCGGCTGGGTGGGTTTGTCTCTTATATTCAAGAGCGTCACACCTCCCGCGACTCGAAGTCGATGCGGGGATCGACCAGCGTGTAGACGAAATCAGCCACCAGGTTCACCATCAGGCCGAGCAGGGCGAAGATGTAGAGCGTGGCGAACACCACCGGATAGTCCCGGTTGATGACGCTCTCGAAGCTCAGCAGGCCGAGGCCGTCGAGCGAGAAGATGGTCTCGATCAGCAGCGAGCCCGAGAAGAAGGCGTGGATGAAGGCGCCAGGGAAGCCGGCGATGATCAGCAGCATGGCATTGCGGAAGACGTGGCCGTAGAGGACCTGGCTCTGGCCCAGGCCCTTCGACTGCGCGGTCATGACATATTGCTTGCGAATCTCGTCGAGGAACGCGTTGCGCGTGAGGAATGTCATGGTGGTGAAGGCGCCGAGCGACATGGCGATCAGCGGCAGCGTCAGGTGCCAGAAGTAGTCGCCTATTTTGCTGATCATCGACATTTGCTGCCAGGTGTCGGAGGTGAGGCCGCGCGAGGGAAACCACTGGAAGAACGAGCCGCCGGCGAACATCACGAGCAGGAAGATGGCGACCAGGAAGCCTGGAATGGCATAGCCGATGACGAGCACGCCGGAGGTCCAGGTATCGAACTTCTCGCCGTCGTGCACGGCCTTGCGGATGCCGAGCGGGATCGAGATCAGGTAGGTGATGAGCGTCATCCAAATGCCGAGCGAGATCGAAACGGGAAGCTTCTCCTTGATCAGCTGCAGCACGCTGACGTCGCGGAAGTAGCTCTTGCCGAAGTCGAACAGCAGGTAGTTCTTCATCATCAGGAAGAAGCGCTCGTGAGCGGGCTTGTCGAAGCCGAATTGCTTCTCCAGCCGCTTGATGAACTCGGGGTCCAGCCCCTGCGCGCCGCGGTATTTCGAGCTGGTCTCGCTGCCCTGGCTCGCCTGCGACTGGGCCGAGGGCGAGAAACCGTCGCCCTGGCTGCCGCCGATGCGGGCCGTGGCGGACACGTCCGTGCCGCTGATCTGGGCGATGATCCGCTCGATCGGACCGCCGGGCGCGAACTGGATGATGGCGAAGCTGATCAGCATGATCCCGAGCAGAGTAGGGATGATGAGCAGCACGCGCTTCAGTAGGTAGGTTGCCATCTAGTGTCCTGATCGCGAAATTCGTCTCAGTGTGCGGCGGGCTCGGAACGAGTTTCGCGATCTGAAGGACACTAGAAAACCTATGATTCTAGTGTGGTTTGCGTCTCGCAAATGCCCTGTAGAACCTAGCCGCAGAGGGGGAAGGCATTTGCGAGACACCACACTAGTGTGATTCAGATCGAGAAGTCCGCTCCCCAACCTAGACCAATGCGATGGTGCGGACTTCTCGATCATCACACTAGGGATCCTGCTTGGCCCGGGACGTCTCAGTTGGGCTTCAGCTTTGCAGCCTTCTCGGTGTCGTACCACCATGTGTGGATAATGCCGCGCTCGTAGCGTGGTTTCACGGCCGGCCGGCTGAATTTGTCCCAATGGGCGATATTGTGCGCCGCCTTGTACCAATGCGGCACCCAGTAGTGGCCGGCGCGCAGCACCCGGTCGAGCGCCTTGGTGGCGGTGTTCAGCTCCGCGCGGCTCTTGGCCTCGGTCACTTTCGAGATGAGCGCATCGATGGCGGGATGGCCGATGCCGGCGAGATTGTAGCTGCCATCGGTCTTGGCGGCCTCGCTGCCCCAGAAGCTGCGCAGCTCGACGCCCGGCGTCAGGCTCAGCGAGTAGCGCTGGGTGACGACGTCGAAGTCGAACGACTTGACGCGGCGCTCGTACTGCGCCGGATCGATGCGCCTGATGGTCGACTGGACGCCGACCGCCTGCAGGTTCTTCACATAGGGCGTCAGGATGCGCTCGGACGTCGGATCGACGATCAGGAACTCCAGATCGAGCACCTCGCCCTTGGCGTTGACGCGCTTGCCGTCCTTGACTTCCCAGCCGGCCTCGCTCAGCAGCCGGCCGGCCTCCCGCAGCAGGCGGCGATCCTGGCCTGTGCCGTCCGAGACGGGCGACGCGTAGGGCTCGTCGAACACCTCTTTGGGCAGCTGGGCGCGGAACGGCTCGAGCAGCGCCAGCTCGGCTGGGGTCGGCTTGCCCGTCGCCTTCATGTCGGAGTTCTCAAAGAAGCTCGCGGTGCGCTTGTAGAGCCCGTAGAAGATGTTCTTGTTGGTCCATTCGTAGTCGAAGGCGTAGTCGAGCGCCTTGCGCACGCGGGGGTCGGCCAGCTTCGCGCGGCGCGTGTTCAGGAAGTAGCCCTGCGCGCCCGAGGGGTTCTCGTCGGGCAGGGTCAGGAGCACGACGCGGTTCTCCCTGACGGCCGGAAAATCGTACCCCGTCGCCCAATCGCGCGACGTGAATTCCTCGCGCAGATCGAAGGCGCCGGCCTTGAAGCTCTCGAAGCCGGCCGTGCGGTCGCGGTAGTACTCGTAGCGCAGCTCGTCGAAATTGAAGCGGCCGACGTTGACGGGCAGGTCCTTGGCCCAGTAGTCCGCGCGGCGCTGATAGCTGACGAAGGCGCCTTGCTTGTACTCGCCGATCTTGTAGGGCCCCGAGCCGAGCGGCGGATCGAGCGTGGTCTGGTCGAACTCGCGGGTGGCGTAGTAGGCCTTCGGCAGGATCGGCAAGCCTCCCACCACCAGGGGCAGATCGCGCGTCTGGGTGCCGGTGAAGGCATAGCGCACGGTGAGCGCATCGAGCGCCTCGACACCGGTCACGTCCTTCAGCGTGACGCGATACAGCGGATGGCCCTTGTCCTTCAGGGTGACGAAGGTGAAGACGACGTCCTCGGCGGTGAGCGCGGACCCGTCCGCGAACTTGGCCTCGGGGCGCAGGCGGAAGGTGGCCGACGTGCGGTCGGAAGCGACGTCCGCCGAGCGGGCGACCAGGCCGTAAACGGCGTCCGGCTCGTCGAGCGCGCGCGTCATCAGGGCATCGTAGACGAACCCGAGGCCCTGCGCCGGGTCGCCCTTCAAGATGAAGTTGTTGAAGCTGTCGAAGCTGGTGCGGGCGCTGGTGCCGATGGTGGCGAGGCGGCCGCCCTTCGGCGCACTGGGGTTCACGTAGTCGAAATGCTTGAAGTCCGCCGGATATTTGAGCTCGCCGAAGGCGGAGAGGCCGTGCTTGGCGCCTTCCGCAGCCGCGCCCATCGACGTGAGACCGGCCGCTGCGAGGAGGAGACAGACCAGCGCGATTGCCGGCTTCAATATGTACATAGGGCCCTGCTTTGCGACCTCGCGCATCTTCACACCTCGTGGGCCCGGCGCCTAACCCCGCGCGTCGGCGAGCCGCTTGGCCGCGGCGTCGTCGTGCCACCATACCCGCAGGAACGAGGTGTTGCGCGAGGGCAGCTTGCCGGGCCGACCGAACATGTCCCACACGGCCAGGCGATCGAACGGGATGTGCCACTGCGGCACGACGTAGTCGTTCCACAACAGCACGCGGTCCAGGGCGTGCGTCGCCGCCACCAGCGCCGCACGGTCCTTGGCGAGGATGATCCTGTCGATGAGCTTGTCGACGGCTGGATTCCTGATGCCGATGACGTTGCGGCTGCCGTCCTTGCCCGCGGCGTCCGAGCCCCAGAAGTCGCGCTGCTCGTTGCCCGGCGAGAGTGATTGCGGGAAGCTCGCGACGATGATGTCGAAGTCGAAGGTGTCGTGACGGCGCTGATACTGCGAGGTGTCGACGATGCGCACGCTGGCCTTGACCCCGAGCCGCTCCAGCGCGGTCTTGAAGGGCAGGACGATGCGCTCGAAGTCGGGCTGCACCAGCAGGAACTCGGCGGTCAGCTCCACGCCGTTGGCGTTGGTCAGCACGCCTCCCTTGGGCTGCCAGCCGGCTTCCGCGAGCAGCTTCGTCGCTGCGCTCAAGTGCTTGCGCGCATCCTCGGGCGAGGCGTTGAGCGGGTTCTTCCATTGCGTGGTGAAGACCTCCGCCGGCACCTGGCTCCTGATCTCGTTCAGGACCTCCAGCTCGCGCCCCGTGGGCAGGCCGGTCGCCTTCAGCTCCGAGTTGTCGAAGTAGCTGCCGACGCGCACGTACTGGTCATAGAACAGGTTCTTGTTGGCCCACTCGAAGTCGAACGCCAGGTTGAAGGCGCGCCGCACGCGCACATCCTGGAATTGCGGGCGCCGGATGTTGAAGGCAAACGCCTGCATGGGCGCCACCGTGGCGACGGGGAAGCGCTCCATCTTGACGAGGCCGCGCTTGACGGCATCGAAGTCGAAGGCGGTCGCCCAGGCCTTGGCGCTGCTCTCGCGCCAGAAATCGAGCTGGCCGGATTTGAAGGCCTCGAACGCGGGTACGCGATCGCGGAAGTAGACGAACCTGATCTCGTCGAAGTTCCATTGCCCCTTGGACGCCGGCAGGTCCTTGGCCCACCAGTCCTTGACGCGCTCGTAGGTGATGGTGCGGCCGGCATCGACCTCCCTGATCCGGTAGGGGCCGGAGCCCAGCGGCACCTCCAGCGTGGACTTGCCGAGATCGCGCGCCTCGCCGTTGGCGCCCATGCCTTCCCAGAAATGCTTCGGCACGATCGGCAGCTCGCCGATGATCATCGGCAGCTCGCGGTTGCCTTTGACGTCGAAGGAGAAGGTGACGCGATGGTCGCCGGTCTTCTCGGCCTTGACGACGTTCTTGTAGTAGTAGGCGTAGTTGGGCGAGGCGGTCTTGATGGCGCCGAGCGAGAAGATCACGTCCTCGGGCAAGATCGGCCTGCCGTCGTGGAAGCGGGCGCCAGGGCGCAGCTGAAAGGTCGCGGAGGAAAAGTCCTCCGGATACGTAACCCACTCGGCGATCAGCCCGTACTCGGTCGATGGCTCGTCCGGACTGGACGTCATCAGCGAATCATAGATCAGCGCGAGGCCGGCGGCGGCGCTGCCCTTGACCGGAAACTGGTTGAGCGAATCGAAGGTGCCGAGCGCCCATTGCCGCACGCGCCCGCCCTTCGGCGCATTTGGGTTCACCCAGTCGAAGTGCGTGAAATCGGGGCGATGCCGGGGAGTGTCGATCAGCGACAGCGCGTGGTGCTTCGTTAGCTTGTCCGAGGCCGACACCGCGGGCGGGCCGATCATGAGCACCAGGGCAAAGGCGGCGCCGAAGCTGCATTTCCAGGCCATGCGGTGTCCCGTCCTCCCAGGAACGCTGGTCACGCGGAAACACCCGCGCTGCCATGTGAATATGACGGGATGCGGACTAAGCGCCAAGTTAATCCTTCTCCACCACCTGATGGTCGCAAACCCTGCCAAGTCACGGGCCTCTGTGAGTGATCACAGGTCGGTGGCGTACACCTGCCGTGGTTGCTACTGCGGCAGGGGAGCTGGCGTGTCCGCGAGCTTCCGCAAGTAAACCAACAGCTCAGCCAGCTCGACCTTGTCCTTGACGCCGGCGAATGCCATCTTGTTGCCGGGAATGTCGGTCTTTGGATCGTACAGATACTTGCCCAATTCTTCAAATGTCCAATCACCCGGATGGTTTTTCATGGCATCAGAGTAGGGGAAGCCTGCGGTCTTCGCCCTGCCGCGCCCAACGATGCCCCACAGATTGGGCCCAACCCGGCTGGGGCCGCCCTTCTCCGCCGTGTGGCATTGCAGGCAGCGCTTGAAGACGTCCTGCCCGCCTTCGGCACTGGCCTTCGGCAGCAGGGCCAGCACCTCTGACGGCTCGAACTTGGCTACAGGCTGGCCTGGCACCGTCGGGGCCACCTCGGTGATCGGCAGCGCCCAGCCCGGCTTTGCGGGCTTGTGCTCCCTGTGGCCGATGTCGAGCAACGTCTTGCTGGCGAAGATGACCAGCAGAGCCGAGAGCACCGCGCCGGCGGTTTTGTTGACCTCGAATGCATCCATGGGATGGCGATCCCCCAGTTGCGCGCACGCCAAACGGTGCCAAGGCCTTCGCGCTGATCGGCGGCCAATATAGGGTTTCGACCGACGCTTGCAACCGAGCCGGCGGCCGTTTTAGGACCTGGACCCGAGACCAATTGTCACCGAGCATGGCAGCGTAGACCCTCGCAAAGGCCCAATGCAGCGCACCCTCGTCGTCATTCCGGCCCGCATGCAGTCGATCCGGCTGCCGGGCAAGCCGCTGGCCGACATCCACGGCCAACCCATGATCGTCCATGTGTGGCGGCGCGCCATGGCTGCCGATGTGGGCCGGGTGGTGGTCGCGGCCGACGCGCCCGAGATCGTCGCGGCGGTGCACCAGGCCGGCGGCGAGGCGGTGATGACGCGCGCCGACCATGCCTCCGGCTCCGACCGCGTGTTCGAGGCCGTCACCCAGGTCGATCCCAGGGCCGAGATCGACCTCATTCTCAACCTGCAGGGCGACCTGCCGACGCTGCAGCCGCAGCCGATTCGCGATTGCCTCGCCCCGCTCCGGGACCGGGGGCCGCACATCGCCACCATCGCCGCCAAGATCACCGTCGCCGAGGAGCGCACCAACCCGAACGTGGTCAAGGTTGTCGGCACGCCGACCGGCGTCGCCGGCAGGCTGCGGGCGCTCTATTTCACCCGCGCCACGGCGCCCCACGGCGAGGGGCCGCTCTACCACCACATCGGCATCTATGCCTACCGCCGGTCGGCGCTCGAGCGGTTCGTGTCGCTCGCGCCCTCGCCGCTGGAGCGGCGCGAAAAGCTCGAGCAGCTGCGCGCGCTGGAAGACGGCATGCGCATCGACGTGGCGATCGTTGACACTGTTCCGCTCGGCGTCGATACTCCCCGCGATCTCGAACGCGCCCGCCAACTGCTCGCCGGCTGACCGGCGTCCAGCCGCACGCGTATTGCCGATTGCCGTTTCCCATCCGCACCCCGCTCGCACAGCATGGCCGACCGCAAACTGAAAGCGCCTGTGGCCCCGGCCTCCAAGCTCAAGCGTGCTGGTGCCCCCGAGCGCAAGCGCGGCACGCTGGTGCGCGTCTCCTACCAGGGCGAGCCGGGCGCCAACTCCCATCTCGCCTGTCGCGAGGTCTACCCCGACCTGGAGCCGGTGGCGTGCGCGACCTTCGAAGATGCGCTGGTAGCGGTGAAAGCCGGCGATGCCCGCTACGCCATGATCCCGATCGAGAACTCGGTGGCAGGCCGGGTGGCCGATATCCACCATCTGCTGCCGAATGCGCAGCTGCACATCGTCGGCGAGCATTTCCTGCGCGTGCGCCACCAGCTGATGGCGCTGCCGGGCGCGACGCTGCTCACTGTCAAGAAGGCGCTCTCGCACACGCAGGCACTCGGGCAATGCCGCAACACGCTGCGCAAGCTCGGGCTGCAGCCGATCCCCGAGGCCGACACGGCCGGCTCGGCCCGCATCGTTGCCGAGGCCAACGACCCGACGCTCGCCGCCATCGCCTCCTCGCTGGCATCCGAGATCTACGGCCTCAGGATCCTCATGCACGACATCGAGGACGAGAAGCACAACACCACGCGCTTCGTCATTCTCGCCAACGAGCCCGATGCCGCCAAGGCCGACGACGGGCCGATCGTCACCACCTTCATCTTCCGCGTGCGCAACGTGCCGGCCGCGCTCTACAAGGCGATGGGCGGCTTCGCCACCAACGGCGTCAACATGACCAAGCTCGAGAGCTATCAGCTCAACGGCAAGTTCGTCGCCACCATGTTCTTTGCCGACATCGAGGGCCACCCCGATGATCCCCCGGTGGCCCGTGCGCTCGAGGAGCTGCAGTTCTTCTGCTCGGAGTACCACTTGCTCGGCGCCTACAAGGCCAGTCCCTACCGCGCCGAAGCCAACAAGAACGGCGACGGCGCTTGAGCTTCGCTCGAGAGAGTATGTACCAACCGCATGTCACTCCACGCCGTCATACCCGCCAAGCGAAACGCGGAGCGGGTATCCAGAGCCGAATGCGACGCTGGAGTTTCGCGCTGGATTCCCGCTGACGCTGCCGCTCGCGGGAATGACAGCCGAGAGGGCACGTACCAACCGCAAGGTATGCTTTCGGCGACG
>Ga0247727_10002655_pt1 | contig 40535 bp, 57 predicted proteins | sample WisWelCaveWW1625_FD_202498 | JGI IMG/M metagenome (GOLD analysis project Ga0247727, IMG submission 202498) | Biofilm microbial communities from Wishing Well Cave, Virginia, United States - WW16-25 | ecosystem: Environmental > Aquatic > Deep subsurface > Groundwater > Cave microbial mat | place... | reverse complement strand
CGAGCTCGTCGTTCGTGCGAACGGTGAAGGCTGATGGCTGGGAAATCTGGACTCATCAACACGAAGAACGCGGTAGAGGAGTTCCACAAGGGCCTGGTCGCGAAGGCTGGGAACGCTCAGGCCATGTTCGCCAGGGACATCTACAAGATCTATGTCGCCTCCCAGAAGCGGCGGTGGGAGACGGAGAACTCCAGCGAGGGGGACCGCTGGGCGGAGCTGAGTCCAGCGACGAAGATCAGCAAGCGGAAACGGTGGGCCGGAGCTCCTGGAGCCGGGAATGTCATGATGGTTCAGTCCTCTTTCCTGGTGAAGAACGTGACTGGTGAAGACCTGACCGCCCACCGCCGGCTCATCACCCCGAAGGTGTTCGAGGTGTCCCTCGATCCAGGGGTGCAGGTCGCAGCGTATAAGGGCCGACCGTTCTCGTATGCTAAGTTCACGAACAAGATCCGCCCCTACATGCGATTCGGGAAGGTCACGATCGATAAGATGCGCAAGGCGCTGAAGAAGTACTTCATGGGGGCATGACGTGGGCGCGAAGAACCTGGCCGAGATCATCCCCGATCTGGTCAACGCGAAGCTGAAGCTGGATTTCTTCGCTACCCTGGCCGACATCAAGACTGAGCGGAACACCCTCTTCGGTGGGGTAGACTTCCGTGTCAACCCCACCGTGCCGCAGTCCTATTTCAACTACTCCGGGGCGAAGGGGTACAAGGTTCCTGCGATCTTCACAGTCGTAGACTCGGGCGAGCTCAGGAAGGAGAGAGGGACGAACTATGTCCACTGCTTCGTCGTCACCCGCGTTCACGCTCTGATCGAGGAGAAGACCGAGGACCTCGCTACGCGCCTGACCTGGCGCTACCAGGACGCCATCGACGAGATCCTGGACCAGACCAGTTTGACGAGTTCTGATTCGAAGGTCAGGCTGTTTCTCAAGGTGAAATCCTTCGAATTTTCCCCCCTGTATTCGAGCATCCCGAAGGAATCGGGCGCTCCGTCGGTCTTCCGAAAGGAAGTCGGTATGACCTTTGACGTGGAAACAGTTCAGTCCTTCTAGGACGAGGAGACAGTCATGACCCTTTCATTCAGCACGATCACCCCTGGAAGCTTCGAACTGACCCCCTGTCGCGTGAAGCACGGGGGCGTGGATCTCGGGGCGACCCTGGGCAACGTGAAAGTGAAGGTTGAGACGAAGAAGGCCGAGCTCAAGGCGGATCAGCTGGGGGAGAGCCCGATCGATCGTAGAGTCTCCGGATTCGACGTGACGATAGAGACGATGATCGCTGAACTCCTGAATAAGGCCAGGTGGGAAACCCTGTTCCCGCAAGGGCACCTGGTCGGTGCCGGAGCCGCATTCTTCTTCGATGCCCAGCTCGGGGACTCGGATCGTGACCACGCCCTCCCGCTGATTCTTCACCCCCTGTCACACGCGGACGGGGACCTCACGGCAGACCTCCTATTCTACCTCTCCACCTGCGATGCGAAGAGCGAGCTCACTCAGGGGCCGAGCGAGCAGTGGAAGATGAAGGCACTCTGGAACGTATACCCAGACTTCACCACGACGCCGGCGAGATACATGTTCTACGGGGATCCGGCAACAGGTCTGACCGCTGCATCTGCCGCCGCGGCAGTCGCTGGGGCGAACACCGGAAACGGAACGGTATCTGCGATCACCGTGTCGAACAGCTCGACGAAGACAGAGACGATCACTCTCACCTGCCAGGGTGCTCCGTCGGCGCACAAATCGAACTGGTCGGTCTCCGGATCCATCTCCGGGCCTCTCGGCATCGTGCAGATAACGGCCGGAGCTCCTGGCGGATCGGCGAACTTCGTGTCTAACCCGATCAACTTCACGATCACCGACGGCGGGATCGACTTCGTCGCCGGCGACACCTTCACGATCGCAACCACGGCAGCGAACTATACTTGATGGGTATCTTGAACCTGAAACCGTCCCGTCGGAAATACGCACCAGATACCCCGGTGATGATGGACCTGGACGCCCTGATAGCGAAGCCTCAGACCTTTCGCTGGCAGGGCCAGGTCTACGCGGTGAAGCCGATCACGACGGAGACGTTTTTTAGAGTAGTGAACCAGATCGCCGTTGTTCAGAAGTTCGGCAATGCCACGACGTCGAAGGATCCGGACGCCTTCTATCGGGCGTACGCGGATCTATTCGAGACCTGTATCGATGGGATCGGGTACGAAGAGGTTCGCCGGATGCAGGTCTCGCAGATCGCCGCCCTGCTCCAATACGTGATCGATGTGGTGCAGGGCCGCACCGAGGAAGCGCGCGCTGGCACCGTGGGAGAAAAAAAAAACACACCGCCCAGCTGACTGAAACAGTCGACCGTATACGGATGCAGGCCGCTCCGATCGTGGCTGAAGCCTGCGCGCTATTCAGTTGCCTGCCGCGATCGGTTCTGGACCTGCCAGCCAGCCAGCTCTTCACGGTGCTCCGAGCCAATCGGGAGATTCAGAGATCAGACCGCCGGGATCAGGTCTGGATCGCCTCCGTAGCGGCCGGGGACTCGAAGTGGATGGAGACTGTTTTAGGCCGGTTTAGATCTCCGGATGGGTGGATGGAAGGGCCTACGATCGACGAGAGGGCGAATCCTACCGGACGCACTCCTGGGCCCGTTCCGGAGCTCCAGGCAGGCAGTCGTGAAGCGTGGCACGCCTTAAAAGCGGTGTTCGACCAGAAGAAGCGAGGCGAAGGTCATGGCGGGTGATGACGAAGTAAAATTCCGACTAGATCTTGACGCGAAGGAAGCGCTCGAGAAGGCGCTCCACTTCAAGGACACCCTCCACGGACTGGGAGAGATTGAGTCCATAGCCGCTCTGGCGGGGAAGTTCGCCCAGGTCGGGATCGCCGTAGGCGTTGTAGGGACCGCAGTCTTCGCGATCAAGTCTGGGATCGATGCGATCTTCGAGGGGGAGGCGCTCCGGGCCATCGATGCTCAGTTTGAGATGCTCGCACGAAATGCTGGGATCGCATCTGAAGCGCTGAAGCAGGGGCTGAAGGATTCGAGCAAGGGGTTGATCGACGAGAGCGAGCTCCTGAAGATCGCGAACGAAGGGATGCTGCGCCTGGGCCAGTCCGCCGAGCGACTGCCCGAGATCCTCGAACTCTCACGCAAGACGGCGTTGATCATGGGGCGGGACACAACGGAAGTGTTCTCCGGGATGAACGCTGCGATCGCCACGGGGAACACCCGCGCGCTCCGCAGTTATGGGATCTATCTCGATCAGCGAAAGGTCATGAAGGACTACGCAGAGTCCATCGGCCACACCGCCGGAGAGCTCTCCCAGTTCGGGAAACAGCAGGCCATCCTGGAGGCGCTCCTCGCGCAGGGAAATAAGGCATTCGAAGGGCAGAGCGGCCATCTCAAAGAGAACACGAAACTCTGGACCCAGATCAAGGTCACGATCAAAGATGTAGGCGACACGCTCGCGCTCGCCTTTGAGAAGATCGCCGGCCCCACCCTGAAGACCTACTTTCAGGGGATCAAGGCGATGGCCGACGACCTCAAGCGGTACATAGAGGATAAATTCGGTGAGGGAGCAGCGAAGGAAACGGCGCATATTGATCGACTACGAGAACAGATCCAGCAGCTCAAAGGCGACCTGATCGACCTCGATCAAAAGCAGCTCAAAGGTGGGGAGTGGTTCCCAAGTCTCACCGAAGGGCGAATAGAGGAGAAAACCCGTCAGCTTAAAGTCCTTCAGGACGAGCTCGATAAGACCACGAAGAAGGCGACAGAATCCCAGTCGGAAGCAGGCCCCGTCCGTGCTCCAGGATCGACCGAAGGCAAGGAGTCCGCGATCGACCAGCGAGAAGCCGCGAGGCACCGGGTCGAAATGAAGGCGAAGGAGATCGAGGAGAATCAGAAGCTCGCGAAGCTCCAGTCCGAACAGACCGATACGATCGACGCAGCGAATGCGTCACTCGACCGGCAGAAGCAGCTCCTGACCGAGTCCTATAATGTCAAGATCGCCCAGCTTCGGCTCGATGAGCAGTTTAGTCCTGAGCAGAAGAACCGGCTCGAAGTCACGATGGAACAGCAGAAGGTCCTCGAGCTGAAGCACCTGGAGGATACGCGGAGGCACCACCAGGAGCAATCCATGGCCCGCGGTCTTGCGAACGCGAAGAGTGTTAACAGTCAGATGGCCGCCTCGGCACAGCTCGCCGCCCTGAAGTCCTCGACCGCCTGGAAGAAATCCGGAGGAATAGGCGGAGCCGCGATGAAGGCATTCCAGGGGAGCCTCGTCAAAGGGTTCCAGGCCGCCGGCAGGGAGGGTGCGAACGTCGCCGAGGAGCTCAAGAATGCATTCTTCCATATGCTCGGAGACATCGCGACCCAGCAGGGCGAGTTCATGATCCTCGATTCGTTCAAGAGCTTCCCGGCGATCAACGCTCCGGAGCTCGCGGCTGGTACTGCCCTAGTCGCCCTGGGTGGCTTCCTCGGGGGTCAGGGAAGCGGTACCGGCGGAGCGCCAGGCGGTGGAGGCGGGGATATGGTCGCGAAGGCCCATGAGGCGACGAAGATGGACGAGGCCAGCGCGTCGCAATTCGACGGGACGGCGAAGAAGAAGTCAGTCAACCTCATCATCCAGGGTCACGTATTCGAGACGGAGAAGACGCAGCGATGGCTGGTTGACCAGGTCCGAGCAGCCTCCGATGCTACGGACTTCCGGGTTCAAACCAGTACGGGATCGGGGCTATAGATGGCGCTTCGGAATAAATCTCTCTTCCTCTACGGGTTCGAGGTCACTTCCGAAAACCGATATATCGAGTTCGGGGCAGTCATCGGAGAGATCCCAGGATCCGGATCACGCACGGCCATCCTGAATCTCGGCTTTTACTCACTCTCCTCCTTGGGTCTTGAGATCGAGCGGGCGATGGCAGCGGCCGATCCGCAGCGGATCTACTCCGTAACGAGTGACCGGACATACTCCGCCGGATTGGAGAACCGGGTGACGATCGCCACGAACGGGACATTCCTGAGCATCTACTTCCTCACCGGAAACCCGAGCAACCTGGCGTCGATCATCGGGTTCAATACGGCCGATTATACGGGGGCGACGAGCTACCTCGGGGCGACGACCACGGGGACGTCTCTGATCCCGTTCTATAACGCCTACACCTACCTCTCGCCTGAGATGATGAAGAAGAACTTCGGGGCACTAAATGTCGCCGCCTCCGGCCTCAAGGAGTCAATCACTTTCAGCCTTCAGCACTTCTGGCAGGCTCAGTTTAGGTTCATCCCCGAGGCCGACATCCCCACGCTCTGGTCCCCCCTCGTCGATTGGATGATTCAGCAGCGGGAACTTGAGTTTACCCCGGACATCACCGCGGGGAACACCTACTTCTCGGGAACGCTCGAGGGCCCAAACGAGGGCTTGGACATGACGCTCACGGAGCAGATCCCCCAGTTCCCATTCAACTACCAAACGCCGCTCATGAAGTTCAGGCAGAGGTCAATATGAAGCTGATCCCTCTACTTCTAATCTTCCTTGGATCCCACGCCCAGGCCGCCGGCGTTGTTAACGGACAGCCCGTCAATGCCGCAGTTACGAACGCCGCCTTCCTGTTCAAGAACGGAGATGACACCGACCCATTCGTCCTCGCCTTCACGAACGCGAACCCAGCGAGCGGCACGGCCATCACGAACGCGCAGAGAGAGTGGAACGCGATCGAGTCATTCCTGGGGATGTCCCCGAACCAGGTCTTTAATACTCTCCCCACCTGGGTCACGAACTACTGGGGCCTGTCTACAAATAACATCTTCAACCGGACAAAGGCGCTCGACACCGCCTTCGATCCAGCGACGGGCCACAGCCATAACGGGATCGGAGGCAACGGCCCTCTGATCAATCTCTCGACGAGTACGACCGGTACTCTTCCAATCGCTCGGGGGGGCACAGGGAGCACAAACGCATCGGACGCCTTCAGTGCCCTCTCTCCGCTGACAACCCTGGGCGACCTCCTGAGCTACAGCAGCGGGAACGTCAGAGTAGCAGGCAACACATCGAGCTCTGCGAAGATCCTGGTCCAGACCGGAACCGGGGCTATATCTGCCCTTCCCGCGTGGCTCCTTCCCTCCGGGGATATCACGATGGATTCGGCAGCTGTAGTAACAATAGCAGCAGATGCGGTGACGAACTCGAAGCTCGCGAACATGGCTCAGAGTACTATTAAGGGCCGGGCCGTAGGCGCAGGGACCGGCGATCCGACAGACCTCAGTGCAACGCAGGCTACGGCGATCCTTGACAATATGGTCGGGGATTCCGGGGCGGGTGGGACGAAAGGACTCGTCCCCGCGCCTGGCGCTGGGGACTTCGCGGCAGGGAAGTTCCTCAACGCCGGCGGGACATTCACAGCTCCCTCGGCCACACTGTCGACGCAGTCCTATGAGATCTCGAATATCGGCGTGAGCGTCACCGTAGCGGCGAACGCGCTGACATTCAGCTTGAAGCAACCCGATGGGTCTACGGACTGCACGTCAGGACAACCATGCAGGATCGGGTTCCGCAGCAGCACGGCAACGAGCGGGGCGTTCAACCAACGCAATGTGACCGCCGCTCTGAGCGTCGTCATCAGCTCCGGATCTACCCTGGGGATGACGAGCGCTATTTCTGGGTATATGTACATGTACGCTCTGGATAACGCCGGAGCGGTAGAAATCGCCGTCTCACAATCTAAGTTCGACGAGGGGTCGCTTCACAGCACTACGGCCGAGGGCGGAGCCGGAGCAGCGGACTCGAACAACGTCCTGTACTCGACGACGGCCAGAAGTAACGTCCCGATCCGACTTTTACTGCGGATCAATATCAGTGAAGCCACAGCCGGGACCTGGGCGACCGCCCCTACAGAGGTATCCCTGCGACCAGCTCTGGATGAGCGTTGGTTCGTCGACTCCTACATCACCGGAGCCGATATCAATATTAACACTGGGGCGAATGTTACCGTTTACACCCCGATCGAGTCAGGGGCCCTCACCCTGACTAATAATCCTGGCAACTTCGGCGTGCCACTCACCGCGAAGATCTCCTGCTCGAGCACGAACCCATCGACGGGTACGACCTGCGCTGCAGGGAGTGAGCAGATTGGAATAGCTTTCACTCCTCCCACGAGCGGGAACGTCGAGGTCTGCAACCTCACCAGCTGGGACATCGATATCGGGAGCAATATCTCTCTTGGTAACGCAGGAGTGAACTTCGAAATAGCTCAGACGACGAACACCAGTCAGACGATCCTGTTCCGCAGCGAGCGGGCCGACATCACCCACCAGCTGCTGAACGCGAACAGGAGAAGCATCATCCACTGGCCAGTCCGAGTCTGCGGACTGTTCGCAGTAACGAGTGGATCGATTCAGACGTTCCGGCTCCTGTACGTCGACGTAGTCTCAGGGACCGTTAATGGGATTATTTCAAACACGACTGGCGGCGGGACTAATCCAGAGAGCCACTGGACCGTTCGTCCTATTCTAAATTAAGGGGGAATTCATGGCGATACTCACAGGTAACCCGAGTTCTCTCGTAGCAGGACAGACGTCGGGAACCATCACCCTAGACTTCGCAGATCTAATCGCATGGCTTCCTGGTGTGGAACCCTACATGCAGGAGCAGTCGAATATATCGATGGTCGAATTCAGAATGATGGACGCCACTCTATTCCAGATTGGCGGGATAACCTTCGATTTCCCTGTTCTCACCAGTTGTTTCCGAGTGTCCAATTCTGCACTTAGAAACACCTGGTCCGTGGTCAGTGTCCGACTGCGGGACTTCGATAATGGAATGGTCATCATCCCGTCTTCCCTGCTCACGAACCCCGCCCAGTTCAACATAGAGATCACCGACTAGATGAGCGATGTCCCTCAGAACTATACGAACTTCAACGCACGCAAGAGCAAGAACCCCGTCCTGGTCGTCCAGATCCAAGGGGTTAAAGATCTCCTCACCCTGAACACACTGAACACGCAGATCCTCTACGGGGATCCTGGGATCATCTACGGGGGGGCAGGCGTCATTTATGGGGGGCTCCGGCCCTATTCGATCCAGAACCTAGACGGATCGATCTCGACCTTCAGACCGATCCTATCCCTGAAGGGTTCGAGTCTCTCGATCTCCCAACGCTTAGAGCCCGAGCAGGGGAAGGCATCGGTCTCGATCATGGGTCTCGCCTTCATCGACTACCAGCAGTACATGACCCGCCTGATCTCCTCGGGCGGGGGGATCGTCCCCGAGATCCTTGGCCGAGAGGTACGCGTGTTCCTGGGGTTCACGCAGATCTCCTACCCGCAGGACTTCTTCGAGCTCTTCCGCGGGTACATCTCCGGAGTAGAAGAGCCCGCCGGCCTGGTCGTGTTCCAGCTCTCGGACCCGAACCTCAAGCGTAGGCAGATGGTCTTCTTCATGGGAGCGACGACCGTTACCGTAGCGGTGGGCGCTGGGGACATGACCATATTCGTCGTATCGAACGAGGACTTCTTCGCCCAGATCGAAGGACCTGATGGGGACTTCTACCCGAGCGTAGGGGATGCAAAAGCTCACTGCTATATCAAGATCGAGGACGAGTGGATTGAATGCCAGCCAACACCGACATTCACCGATCGATTCACCGTGATCCAACGGGGGGTCCGGGGAACGACGGCCGCGGCGCACGTCAACGGGTCGGACGTCGTCGCTGGTATCCAGCTCGGGGAGGCGACGAACCCGCAGAACGCGATCGACATGGCCCTTCAGGTCATGCTGTCGGGGTGGGACGGCCCGTGGATCTCGGAGGAGCCGCTGCTCGCGATCGGTCCCGATCCCGACCCTGCTCCATTCGTTACGACCACGCAGCTCATCACGCTGCCGAACTTTGTGGATGCGGTGAAGGACTACGGCCTGGTGGAGGGGGACTTCTTCATCCTGACTGGGAGCTCGTTCGGTGGGAACAATGGGGTTTATTTCCGGATCTCCCGATTCGGAGATCAGGATGGGCAGACGAACCGACTGATCTACGCGATGCCAACGGATCTCCTCACGAAGGAGCAGGCAACGCCGGCGACCGTATCGTTCCGATCCCAGTACGACGTTCTCCCGGTAGGTGCCGGATTGCGGCTGAACCCCAAGGATGTCGACGTCGTTCGTCACCTATATGTGAAGAACACTTTTTTAGGGAGCGCCGGGAATGACCTGATCTTCTTCCTCACAGAGACGCAGACCTCCGGCAAGGACTGGCTCGAGAAGCAGGTCTACCTCCCGGTCGGCGCCTACTCCCTTTCGCGTCGTGGGAAGATCTCCTGCGGCTACCACTCGCCGCCGATCGCGAATCAGCAGGTCTTCTTCCTTGGGAAGGATAACCTGCTGAACCCGGCTGGCATCCGACCATCCCGATCGCTGAACTCGAGGACCTTCTTTAACCAGATCCAGATCAGCTATAACTTCGACGACGATGGGACCTCCCGATCGCGGACGATCCTGGCTGATATTGACAGCATCCAGGACCCGCAGGACGGAGGGATCGGACTCACAAGTACACTGCAGATCGAAGCCCGCGGGGTCTACGGGGGGTACTCGGCAGCCCTGCTCCAGAAGCGCGCGTTCTTCCTCCTCTCTCGGTACAAGCGCGGGGCGCTGACCATCCCCTGCGAGGTGAACTGGGAGGTTGGAAGCGTCATCGAGGCGGGCGATATCTGCGTATTCGATGACCCTGATGTGCTTCAGATCGCGAATTTCAAGACGGGTCAACGCGGCCTGGATGACCAGCTGTTCGAGGTGATCGATAAGACCTTCGACATCGCCAGCGGGAAGGGCACTCTGAAGCTGGTGGGCGGGGTCGGAGCCACCTCGAACGATCGCTTCGCGACGATCTCCCCATCCTCGCTACTCGACACGGGAAGCACTCCGACCCAGCTCATCATCAAGGACTCCTTCGGTGCCGTATTCCCAGGGAATGAGAGCAAGAAGTGGCGAAATTATGTGGGGCTCCCTGTCGTCGTGCATTCGAAGGACTGGGTCTCGACTACAACCGTCACTCTCCTTTCCGTCGACCCATCTAATAACAACCTCCTGAACGTCTCCTCCTTGGGGTTCTCCCCGCCAGCGGACTACGTCATTGATATTGCGCCCTACCCAACCGGGGCAGACCCGACGGAGAACGCTCTCTATAAAGTTATGCACGTCTTCTGGAGTCCACACGTTCAGGTCGCGACCGGAGTCTCGACGACGCAGTTTACTGTGGCTCCCGGGGATGTGGCGAAGTTCACTGAGGGAAATTTTGTCAGAGTCCACACTGAGGACTACTCTTCTGACTCGGGAGACCTTACGGTGACGGATATCACCGGGGTCACCATCACGGTCTCGGCATCGATGGGGTTCACGCCGAACAGCACCTTCTTCGTGGACCTCATCGGATTCCCGGACGGCGGGGAGAGTTACCGATGGATATAGGGGGATAGCATGGCAGACGTCACACCAGTCAGGCAGAACATCGCATTCCCTGGGGTAGAGTTCCTGGCCGCCTGCAGCGAGTTCTTCGCTCAGTCTCTCGCTGGGCAGTCGAACTTCCTGAACTACTTCGCCTACCAGGAGAAGGCATTCTTCGTGAACGGAAGCTACTCGATCGTGGCTCCCCCGCAAACCGGGGTCGATGGCCTGGTCGTGTTCGAGTTCGACGCGCAGATCATCGACGTGTGGATGTTCAACTTGACAGCCGGGAGCGCAGGATCAACCGAGTTCGACTGCCTCGTGGCGACGACATCAGGGGGCGCGTTCACTTCGATCTTCACCACACTTCCTTCGATCAGTTACTTAGCAGGGACTAACGCCTGGGTGGGGGCTCCGAATCCAGCACTGATCGGATCGAACTATTCGCCACCGGCCTATGCAGCACCAGCCAACACGGTGGCACCAGTACTGAATGCAGCAGTCACAGATACGATCGCACTGCGGAGTGCGATGATCTTAAAAACGACGGCCGTGCAGACGGGTGGACAGAACGCCGGCCTGCTGGTTCACTACCGAAATCGGTGATAGGAGATCTCAGTGTCCACCTATTCAAATAACACCACGCTCAAGGTCCAGGCGGCGATCGGCGCTAGCCTCACCGGCAACGGCACTCTGTACACCTGCCCGGCGAACTCCTACGCGATCGTGAATTTCACGAACGTGGGTGGCACCTCGGGCTTCCAGCTGCTGCTCGACAGCAAGGTTGTCTTCACCGGCTTCATGTCATCCCCTTCCGCGGTCGAGGGATCGCGTCCGGTCCAGATCTACGTCGGCCCGGGGCAGTCCCTGGTCACGTCCGGAGGCGGGGGGCAGAACGCCCACGTCACCGGAGTGGAGTTCAAGAACTCGCCTTGATGCACATCAACGGGATACCAGCCTGCCCGGGTTGCGAGGAGAAGCTGAAGCAGGCGCATCCGAGGATCGCCCGGTGGTTCCGCGAGAAGGTCAAGCCCTTCCACACCACGGCTCATATCTCCTGGTCCTTCCGGGGGAGAACCGATCAGGAGAAGGCGGTCGCCCAGGGGAAGAGCGAGCGGCACTGGCCATACTCCATGCACAACCGCACGGCAGCGGACGGGAGCCCTTGCGCCGAAGCCCTCGACCTGTTCCTTCAAAACGTCGACGGAACCGGATCCTGGAGCTCAGACTTCTTCCAGATGCTCGCGGTCGAGGTTGTGCAGGACGGTGACCCGATTCGGTGCGGAGCGACCTGGAAGTCAATCGGGGATGCCGATCACTTCGAGCTGGATCCTCGGTGGAAGACCCTGCCGGGTTGACCCTTTCGCCGGCCACCCCTACGCTTGAACCGTGCAGATCGAGATCCCCAGCGAGCCACTAAAGCAGCTCATCGCCTCAAACGTGGCGCTCCTCGGAGCCTTCATCGCGCGTGGACTCTGGCGGATGGCCAGGCGAGATGGCCGGAAGCTCGGGCAGCTGACGAAGGATGTCGCAGAGATCAAGGGCAGCATGACGGCAGTGCTCAAGGCGGCCGAGGAATTTCCGAAACTCAAGAGAGACGTCGACGCGGCCCACGCAGGGATCCGCGAGCTCAAGGGCACGAGGCGCCCGGCCGACGTCCTTCAACCCAGCCTCTGAGGAGAGCGTCATGGAGAAGATCGATCTGAAGGTGGAAGGATCGAAGGCAGCGGCGGACGTCGGTGATAAGCTCGTCGCCCTGGTGAAGGCCACGAGGAAGGCGCTGGCCGACGGCTTCCAGCCAGGGACCGACATCCCCGTGATCGTCCTCGAGGCGTACAGGGATCTCTCGTCGGTGATCAGGGATATGCCCACGCTCCAGGCGGACGCGGCGGAAGATAAGTTCCCGGTGATCCGGGCCCTGTCGAACAAGTCGATCGACCTGGCCGAGGAGCTCATGAAGCCCGCCGCCACATGAACCCGCTGCTCTGGCTCGCCGCTATCCCCGTTGCGCTGAAGGGGCTGAAGGACGGGATCGCGATCGTCTGGCAGATCATCCAACTGGTCCACGAGATCAAGGGGATGAAGAACAAGGCGCAGCGAGCGGCGGATCTCAGGGTCGCCATGAAGGAGTTCAAGGAGACCGGAGACTCCGCGAAGCTTGAAGCCCTCTACCTCGGAGAGAAGACTGATGAACCGACTCCTCCCGTTCCTCCTGCTGCTTAGCGCGTGCGCCTCCGAGCCAAAGGTGCCGGTGAAGTTCTACCGGGTGAACCCCGCGGGGAAGCTCGAGCATAAGACCGGCGACCTGGTCGAGACCCTCACCGATGAGCAGGCGGCCGGCAAGGCGTGTATGGCCATGGAGGACCTGTCGCGGGTCGTGGTCTCCTGCCCGGCGCAGACGTTCTAACGTGGCCGACTGGAAACAGACGATGGAGCAGCTCGCGCGCGCGCCGAAGTGCGACTACTGCCGCCGATCACTGCGGGACTCTCGAGGCCGCAAGTGCTGCGTGGGATGCGGCGCCGCCTTAACGGAAGCTCAGATCCTGGCCTCTTGGCGGCCTGCTCCGACCCCAGGCGGATCCTATGGGACCAGGAAGGTCAGGATCTAGAAGCAATCGCTCGCGACGGGCCGGCAGAGGTGGCGAAGGACGATGGCTGAGCCCCCCTCGAAGAGCGACAGGGCGACCTCGTGGGCGTTCGGAACCAGGATCACCCGGGCCGAGAGCCACTGATCATCTACCAGCGCCTCGACGGCGTCGCCGACGCGGGGTACCCATTCGTCGAGATCCTGCCGCATAGACCCTATTATGGTGCTCCTGACCGGAGCGGTCAACCAGCGACGGGCTGCGGCCGACTAGTAAAACAATACTAGGCCGGATCCATCTCCGGAGAGTGTGGCGTCGGTTCGCGCTTCGACGGAAGGCCGATGATAGACTTTGAGCGGAGGGCGTCGAGGACATTCCCGAACTGGTTCAGGCCGAGCTCGCAGAGCTCCATGATCCCACATGTCAGCCACACGGCGAACTCAGCCTTCGCCCGCTCCTCCTTGCGTATCCTCACACGGATACTCTTCGAGCCCGCCGGACCATCCTCGAGGGAGATCCCGGACGACGCGGGCAGGTGCATGACGAACTCCGAGTGGGTCGGCGAGGTCAGGCAGATCCAGGCGCCCACGTCGTACTTCTCGAGGACGAGCTCGAGCTCGCGCGCGCAGGCCTTCAGCTTCGGGTCGTACTTCGGAGCGGTCACTTCTTTCTCCGCGCGGCGTCGAGCGAGCTCGCCAGGTACTTGCAGGCGTCCTCGATCAGGGAGTTCACCGAGATGCCGCAGGCCTTCGCGTGGCGCTGCATCCGTTTGTATACATTCGTGGACAGGCGCAGGGCGAAGCGGGTCTTCGGGTCTGGCAAGGGGGGCTTGGCTGGGGTCATGATCGGGTCTCCTTCTTGGGTGGTGATATCACGGGAACGGCGATCCCGCACTCCTCGGCCAGCTTCTGAACGATCGCGAGAGCGGCGGGGCTGATGATCTCCGCGGCGAAGTAGGCGACCGTGAACTTCTGGCGCAGGAGATCGACGACGTGCTTCTCGACGGAGTCCTCCGTGACCTTGCCGGCGCATCCCGCCTGGTCGCACCCGTTCTCGATCGCCTCGCGCAGAGTCTTCGGCGTTCCTCTTGATGGGTCCAGAGATACGGTCTGCCCCTTGCTCAATCCCATGCAGTGGATGCAGGGGGTCTCCGGGCCTCTTCCGTGTACGCACATATGCTTCATCCGCATACGCCATCCTTCCACCGCTGATGCGCGGCCGTGATCAGGTCGTCGACTGTCGCTGGAACCTGGGGTCCGTTCGGGCAGATACGCATCGTCGCGCGCTCGTGGTCCTGATCATCGCGGTGAACGATCTCGAAGCTCACCTCGCCAGTCTGGAGCTCCTCCATCTCGAACCGGAAGCCGGCCTCGTGGAGCTCGATCGCCATCACCTCAATCGGCCCGGGCCGCAAGATTGAGTTCTCTCTCGGCCGACCGAAGGGCCGCACGAACTGGGTGAAGGTGATCAATGACCCATCCTCTCCGCTGCTTCTCGCAGCTCGTCTTTATCCGCTGCCTCTCTGGCCTCCGCCGCCTCCCATAGGGCGTCATCACGAAGTGCCATGATCGTTCGTTCGATCAAGCGGTCGAGCACCTTTGGCTCAAGCGCGTCGAGTTCCCAGGACTGGCGGCCGTGGATCTTGAGATAGCCCGTCGCCCTGGGGTCGGTGATCTTCGATGGGTTCGGCGGGGGCTTGTGTTTCCGGATCTGGTCCATGTTCAGGGCGATGCGGTTCACCGTGAGCTCGCCGCGAGTGAAGAGCTCGAGCCGGTCCTGGATATCCCGGGTCATGTCCACGCCGCTGGGATCGTGGTCGCCGAGGTGGATGATCACGGGGGTCTGGCCGTTCTCCTGGTATCGCATCAGCCGGAGAGCTGCCGCGTGCATTTCGCTCTGGCTGGTGTATCCACGGCACGAGAAGTAACTGACGTCGTTCCGTCGGCAGACGCCCTCGATCACGCCGGCGAGGGCGTCCTTCTCGATCCAGACCTCGGGGCGGTTCTCCTGATCGGCCCACTTATCGATCGCGTAGGACTTCACGCAGGTCTCAACAATCTCAGCCGGGGAGTCCCAGTGCGAGTTCCTCTGCAGGTTGCGCGTGCGATCGACGATCGCTTCCCAGTCGATCAGCCCGGCCAGACGGCCGTCGTTGATCGCGGAGCCCAGGATTTTGTAGGACCGCTGCGTGTTTGGGATCAGGTCCCGGGAAACGAACTGGTAGTAGAGCTGGCGGAGGGTGAGCTCGAAGCCCTGGGCTTGGTAGTCGGCTATGATCACGTTCGCCTGCTCGATCATGGCGAGCGTCGACGGCTTGAACTTCTTCGGGGTGTACTCGATCTTCACCTGCTCACCGGTCCTTCCTTTCGAAGCGGGATAGGAGAGCCTGGTACTGCCGCTCAAGTTCATCTGATCGGCGTTGAAGAGACTCGATCCCGCGGCGGACAGCTCCTCGATGGCCTCTCCAGTGCCCGACCTCATAGGCGATCCAGACTCCGACCAGGGCGACGGCGAAGATGATCATGGCTTCACAGCTTCTTCGATAGTGATCTTTAGGCCTCGGGTCCGCTCAATGAACTTGAAAAATTCAAACAGGACCTCGGGTTCTAGCGCTACCTCGTGATCGACGCCACCTCCTTGTGGGGCGCGAAGCCAGATCTGGAAGCCTTCATCACGTGCGTACAGCCCATCGCCCAAATATGTCTCCCTCACGCGAGCACCTGGAGGAGGGAGAAGGTCTGGCTCGGGTTGCGATCGCGGATCGTGTGTAGCGCGGTGATCGCAGAGATCAGGTCGGAGAACGAGGAGAGATAGGTGATCTGCTGCAGGGGGTTCTGGTCCGTGCCGTGGACAGAGACGAGGATGAACTTCATGGCGGGGTACTCCTTCTACTTCTGATGTCATGATATCACACTGTGACATTACTTTCCACTTCCACTCCGCCGGCCTATATATTAGGGTCCGCAGCTATCCAGCGGGTCCGGGTTTTTCTCCCCACATGAGTGTCATGGCCTGTGTCCGCTTCGACCCTTCTACCTTGGGTGATCCGCGAGCTCGCCCGGGGTAGAAGGGTTTCAACCAAAGGAGCTCGCGCCCATGGCAACGAATTCAGACAAGCCCGGTCTTATTTTTTCCAGGATACCCAAGATCATCGCCGACCTGAGCGCCGTGAAGAAGGGCCGCACCAGCGAGCAGGGGTACAAGTTCCGCGGGATCGACGACGTCCTGCTCGCCCTGAAGCCCGCCTTCGTCGAGCATAAGGTGTTCGTGCTGACCGAAGTGCTGAGCCAGATCCGCGAGCCGAGGACGACGAAGAGCGGGGCGCAGCAGACCTTCTCGATCATGACGGTGAAGTTCACCCTCTGCGCAGAGGACGGGTCGAGCGTCACGGTGATCACGGTAGGCGAGGCGCAGGACACCGGGGATAAGAGCTCGAGCAAGTCGATGTCCGTGGCCTTCAAGTACATGGCCGTGCAGATCTTCTGCATCCCCACCGACGAGCCTGCGGACGACCCGGAGCACGGCCGACAGGAGGAGGTGGGCCGACCCGCTGGGAAGCCTGTCGCGAAGTCTGGAACGAAGCCGAGTCAGACGGTAGGGGCGAAGACCGTGGCCGCAGCTCGAGGCGCTCTCTTTGATCGGCTCGGCAAGGCATTCAAGTCCTTCGAGAAGGCGTGCCCCCAGAACGCGAAGTTCATGACCGGCATCACACTGCAGCGGTACGGCAAGAACACCTCGAAGGAGCTCAGCGACACGGAACTTCTGGACTTCTGCGAGTACCTCGAGAAGGCGGCGGCCCAGGGGTTCAATGACGCCCCGGGTATCCGGCCCTCAACTGAGGCGTCAAAAAGTGAACCTCCCCAGACGCGCGAGGATGCCCCAGGATCGACTCCTCCCCCCGTTGCGCCTGAGCCTCGACCCACCCCTCCCGCGCCTAAAGGCAAGGCAGCTGGCGGGGGAGGCAAGAAGTCTACACAGGACTTGATCAAGGCACTGACCGTGGCCGGCTGGACGATCGCCCAGGGCAACGCGTACGCTAAGCTGGCATGGAAGGTCGAGACCATCACCGAGCTGAATGCCGACCAGGCGAAGGTGCTCATGGGCTTCCTGCGGCATAACCCCGACTTCGAGGCGAGCTGCAAGGAGTTCGGGTAGTGGTCACGCTCGATCAGGTCCTGAAGGTGATCAACGATCAGATCGCGAAGGATGTCCTGAAGATGGCGGGCGCGAAGCCTGGCGGCACCGTATACTCGGCCTACGAGCTCGCCATCTGCCAGCTTGAAATAGTTGCCAACGAGATCAAGATACTGTTCGCACGTGGGGAGGCAGCTCAGCCGGTAGAGCGCCAGGTCTTCCGGGCGACATGGGTTACACCCAATCGATGTGGCAGAACGGCCGCGGCTCTTCGGCAGATCCTCGAAGCGTGCGACTTCCAGAAGTACTCGAAGATCGAGATCACGGTCACCTGCCCAGACGTGCTCGCGCAGCTCGAAGAGGAGAACGCCCGATTTCTGGGGGCTCTGGAGCAAGCGATTGAGGATTTGCGCACGGCATACGGGAGCCGGGATAAAATCGGTGCAGTCGAACGCGCTCGCGAAGCCTTGAACTCGGGTCCTCCCACGGGCGGTGGGGATGCGGCAGCGTCGGCCACGGTCGGTTCGACTCCGGCACCCGAGATAGCTTTCAACCGTGAGGATCACGCGTGCAGCACGGGCGATTGCCCCCACGAGAAGCAGTCGGAGTGCGACGCCCATCTCGCGCGCGACTTCCCGGACTTGTAATATAAGTTGTAATACAATCGAGGGGTGCTCAACCGCGCCACCTGCATCGGCTGGATCGGGAAGACCGCTGAGCTCCGAGACACCGCGGGCGGCCCGGTCGCGACCTTCTCTATCGGCATGACCGATCGCTGGATCGATAAGCGGGGCGTGGAGAACAAGGCCACGGAGTGGATGCGTGTCGTTCTCTGGGGCGGGCTGGCCAGGAGGATGAAGCCCTACCTCCTCACCGGCGTCCTCGTCTTCGTCGAGGGCAAGCTCGTCACCCGGGAGTGGGTCGGCAAGGATGGGTACCGCAAGCGGGGTACCGAGATCCACGCGATCACCGTTCGCTGCCTCACGGGTGGGAAGCCTCGGGATCTCGGCAAGGGGATGCAGCAGGTGGATCCGAACCCAGGCCCGGACTTCGACGCTCCGATCGAGCCGGAGCTGGGGTTTTAAGCGGGCGCTCCATGGTACATTCGTCGGTATCGCTCAATCACTTTAGGATTCAGGCGCGTAGCCTGCGTGGCGAGATCGTCAGCCAGGTCATTCATCTCATCCCCGGAGTGGCCTTTGACCCAAATAAACTCGATCGACCGGCCGGCTATAGAACGCAGGAGGCGCTCCCAGAGCTCGCGGTTCGCGACATCCTTTCGCTGCGAATTCTTCCAACCGTTTGCCAGCCAGCTCCTCGACCACTTCGTGGCTCCGAGGATCACGTACTGGCTGTCAGAGTGGATCCGCATAGGCGCGCCAGGGTTCTGCTCGAGCGCGTGAATCACAGCCATGAGTTCCATCCGCTGGTTGGTCGAGAAGGCATCTCTGCCTTGAGCGTGCGGTCCTCGCATCCCCGCTCGAGTGACCCACGCCCAGCCACCGACTCCTGGGTTCGGCATACAACATCCATCGGTCCACACGCTCATTGCTTCAGCAGAGTTCATTTTAGTTCTCCTTGCTCACTGTTCCTGCCTTTAAGAGAGGGGTCAGCTTTCGGTTCAGACCAGAGTGAGAGACACGTTTCCTAACCAGGCTGGCACTAAAAAGTGCAGCGAGTCGAAACATGTCTCTCATTCGATCGCCCCCGGACGAGCCGTCGTTTCGAGACAGGCCGCCGGGTCAAAGACCGGAAGCCCCCAGGCAGACTATATAGGGCTCAAGACGCCCCACCGTTCGCCGCTCTACCTGAACCCCAAAGGGTTGCATCCCACGGCTGGTCGAATGAACTCACCGCCGACCACTCTCACCGGCTCGAACTACGTCGTTTGCATCTCGCTCATCGAGCCGGGCTGATTTGGAATGGTATTTTCCGCACGAACGTGCGAAGAAGGATCCGTTCTCTGTTCAGCGACGAGGAACATAAAAGGGTTGGTCCGCAAGGTCCAGCCCTTTTTTATTATTTCGGTGGACTCTCGACCGAACTCGTTTTAATCCTCGAGGCACTTCGCGAGGACCCCAAGTTTGAATGCTTCACCGTGCCCCAAGCAAGGTGATCCAGGGCCGGTCGGTTTCCTCGCGAAGGATAGCTGACTGGCCCTTTCAATTTGGAGATGGAGATCATGGATCGCAGTCAGATCCGCCGCGCGATCGAGGAAGCGTACCTGCAGTACCCGCGGCACCGCGGGAAGAAGAAGGGGGTTGACCGCCTCCTCCGCCAGATCAAGACCCCCGAGCGCCTGGCTCAGTTCCAGCTCGCGGTCCTCCACTACGCTGCCCTGGTGAGACGGGAGCAGACCGAGGACCAGTACGTGAAGCACTTCTCCACCTTCGCCGGCGAGTGGGAGGACTTCATCGAGAACCCGCTGAAGCCGAATGGCAATCCCCCCCGCGGAGGTCAGTCGATCCAGATCCCGGGCATGACTTCCACGGGAGAGGTGATCCCGTGATGGAGCTGGCCCCCCACCGCCGCCCGAAGCGAGAGCATAAGATCCGGATGCGCTCGATCGGCGACGTGTACGGGCAGGCCATGGGCGAGCTCGCGCGCCCCTTCCCATCGGCGAAGCTCTACAACTGGACGAAGTTCAACTGGCTGACAGGGGGCTTCCGTCTAGGTGAGTACTCGATTCTCTGTGGCGGGACGGGGGTAGGAAAAACCACACTGCTCGCTAATATCGCGGTGCAGCTCGTGATGGCAGGCCACCGACTCTTCGTGGCCCCTGTCGAGACGGGAGACTCGGACTTCGTGAAGCGTATGATCTCCGTGGTCCACGGCTTCGATGTAAACACGGGGGACTCTGTCCACGCGGAGCGCCTGCAGTCGATCAACTCGAAGCACGCCGACTTCTTCCTCACGGACCGGGTCCAGCTCAGCGTGTACGACGACCGCGTGGACCCCGACATCCTGATGGACGATATTTGGCACGCGAAGCAGGTCCACCAGTGCACGATCGCGATCACCGATAACCTGAACTACTTCCTCGAGGTGAAGGACGAGCGCGCCTGGATGATCGAGCAGGACCGGGTGACCCACCGGATGATCGACTTCACGAAGAACGCCCCGATCCACTGGATCCAGGTCATGCACCCGCGCAAGGTCGACGGCCTGGTGGAGAGCGAGAACGATATCAAGGGCTCATCCACCTCGGTGCAGGAGGCGCAGAACGTGCTGCTCTTCAACCCGCCGAGCGAGGAGGACATAGAGAACGACGTCCGGACTCCGCTTGACCGGGTGATCACGCTCCGGAAGATGCGCCGGCGGGGGGTCTACACGAATCACCGGCTGATCTTCACGAGCGATGGAACGACCTACACCGAAGGGGAGGTGCTCGGCCGTGCAGTTCGGACGCGTCGTAAATCAGGTTGAGCTCGCGCTCACGTCGTTAGGTATTCGGGATCGGGGGGGCGAAGCGGTACTCGGCCTTCGGGTGCTCCCCACCCTGATGGATGCCCTGACTGACATCGGGCTCCGAGAGAAGTGGGATGAAGCGGAAGGGTGGCTGAGGGATGCAGTCGAGAGTGGAGATCAGGATCTCGTGGACGCGGCAGCGGAGGAGTATCGGGACGCAGCGACCGTCCTTATCGAGGCCGCGCGCAGGCAGCTTAGGAAGAAGCAGATCGCGCGGGATATCGAGCGGCAGGCGTATCTCGCCAGGGAGGAGTCGTGACAGAAGGGATCTGCGCAACGTGCGGCGGAGCCGGGGAAGTATGGCTGATGGCGCATCGGGAGGGGGGGCCAGACCGACTCGAGCTCTGCCCTCGCTGCCGCGGGCGAGGGTTGGCGCAACCAGGTGCCGCGATCTACGGGGTTCGGCCGGTCTCTCCGGAGGAGCACGCCCGCTCGATGGATCTTGCCGTGAAGGCGTTCAACCGTGCTGAAGCGAAGGCGAGTCGTGGACAAGGGACTCCTGGCGCTGGTGCGGACCCTGCCATGTATGGGTTGCCAGAGGACACCCTCTGATGCCGACCATGTTAGGACGAGAGGCGCGGGCGGCGATGATGTGGCGGAGAACCTCCTGCCTTTGTGCAGGCGTTGTCACCAGGAGCGGCACCGCAGGGGATTGAAATACATGGCCGAGAAGTACCCAGCGATCGGTCATTGGTTAGAACTCGCTGGGTGGAAACTAGATAACGGAAGGTGGAGACATGAACGACTCGAAGATTGTGATCGCGGTACTGCAGAGGGGCTGGGTCTACGTGGGCAGGCTGACGATGGTTCCTGACATGCCGGGATGGCTCCGATTGAAAGGAGCAAACTGCATCAGATCGTGGGGTACGACGAATGGGCTTGGACAGCTTCGTAAGGGGCCGACCGCCATCACGAAGCTTGACCCTGCCGGCACCGTAGACTTCCATGAGCTGACCGCGGTGAATCTAATCCGCGACCTCGAGGAGGCGGCATGGGCGAAGCACTGCGACTGATCGGTTCTCTCGGCGAGGAAAGTCAGCACGTCTCCGGTTCCGGTTACGGTTACGGTGACGGTTCCGGTTACGGTGACGGTTACGTCTCCGGTTACGGTTCTGGTGACGGTTCCGGTTACGGTGACGGTTCCGGTTACGGTTCTGGTGACGGTGACGGTGACGGTTCCGGTGACGGTGACGGTTCCGGTGACGGTTCCGGTGACGGTTCCGGTGACGGTGACGGTTCCGGTGACGGTGACTGAGAACAGCAGAAAGGAATGCATGAGCAAGTCGAAGAAGGCAGCGAAGACGAAGGCACCCAAGGAGCGCAAGCTCAAGCTGATGAAGGAGGCGCCGACGGGGGTGGCCCTGCAGAAGGAGCTGACGATCCCGCTCTCGGATAAGGAGATCGCCGAGAAGGCGCAGGAGGCGGCGACCTGCGCGAAGAGTATCGAGGGCTGGAAGGAGGAGGCGAAGGGCACGGCCGCGAATATCCGCCGGGTGCAGAAGGACCGCGACCGGCTCCTGGGCGAGATCAAGTCAGGCTCCGAGCTCAGGCTGGTGGACTGCGTGATGCAGAAGGTCTTCGAGCAGAACCTGATCCGCTTCTATGTCGAGCGCGAGGGCGAGTGGTTCATGGTCGAGGAGCGGGCGATGGAAGACTCCGAGCGGCAGGCGGATCTCCCCCTGGCCGGCAAGAAGCTAAAGCGCAAGTGGCTCAAGCCCGAGGCTCCGGCAGAAGTCGACGGCAAGAATCTGAGCGGGGCGTACTGATGCCTGAAGCGTATCCGCTGGACTGGCCGGTAGCGTTCAAAAGGACGAAGCCTCTCGGGCGAGTCCGGGCGAAGTTCAAGTCGACCTGGGCGGGCGGACTCTGGTCGGTGCAGAACGAGCTCCGACTTATGCGAGTCACGAACGTGATCATCTCAACCAACCAGCCGATCCGAAAGGACGGCCAGCCGTACGCGGCCGAGCGGAGGATCGAGGACCCGGGTGTGGCGGTTTACTTCCACCGCAAGGGCCGGCCGCTGTCGATCGCCTGCGACCGGTGGGAGAGGATCGAGGATAACCTCCGGGCGATCGGGCTCACGGTGGAGGCGATGCGCGGGCTGGATCGGTGGGGCGCGAGCGACATGCTCGACCGGGTCTTCCAGGGCTTCACCGCTCTGCCCCCGCCAGCCGGCCACGTCGAGCCAGATCCGGACTGGTGGACCGTCCTGGGGTGCTCTCAGGAGTGGCCGCTGGATGCGATCGAGTTCGCCTACAAGATGCGGGCGAAGCAGCTGCACCCGGACCTGGGCGGGGATGCCGCGGAGATGCAGGCCATGAACCGGGCGATCGAGACGGCCCGGGCGGAGAAGGGCGCGTGAACAACCTCTCGATCCGCCCCTGCAAGGACTGCCGCCGGATGATCTTCTTCGCCTACTGCGACTCCACGAAGAAGTCCGTACCGCTGGACCGGAAGGCCGCTTGCTACTCGATCGAGAAGGACATCTTCGGAGACATGAAGGCCGTGCGTACCGACGCCTTCGTGAGCCACGTCCACGCGTGCCCCGAGGGGCCGGAGTGGCTGGCGATGAAGCGGGCGAAGGAGAAGCGGGAAGGCAAACGATTATGAAAGGGGAGGTGAGGCCATGCGCTAAGTCGAACACCGAAAGAGTAGGACATACCGGCGGGAGGACTACCCCTCTCGCCGGCTCAATAGAGGAAGCTGAAGGAGGAGAGGAAGCGTGACGCCTAACAAGATCTGGATCAGCGTGCAGTCGCTGTACCGCCTGGACGAGGGGAACCAGGAGGTCGTCATCCGGCGCCTCCCACCGGAGCCGAAGTACGCCGACTCCTGGGTGGAGTTCCGCCCATTCGATGAGGCCCAAGCGGAGAGGCAGATGAACCAGCGGTTCGGGCAGAAGGAGACCGGGCATGAGTAATCTCAGCTGGGCCATCGCCCATATCGTTGCGGGTACGGCCTGCTTCTTAGCGGCGCTTCACACGGTCAAGCGTGATCGCCACGGGAGCTTCGCGTTCTGGGTGATCATGGGATGCGCCGGGTACGGACTCGCCCTGGGGCGACTGTTCGGGGACCGCCTGTGACGGCCTGGCTCACGGCTCCGGTGCAGGGCTGGGACCACGGCGACGTCGTCACGCTGATCTTCTGCGTGGCAGTCGTGGGGCTCGTGGTCGGCGGGCTGATTCAGAAGTACATTCGTTTTTAGAACGGGGGGCTAAGGGATGGGGAACGAGGAGTGGAGATGGAACGTCGGGGCAGGGCTCGCATCGGTCGTGGTGATTGGAGCGATCCTGCTGTTATGGCACTGAGCGTAAACAGGGGGGGCATGACCTGCCGGCGGATCGGATGCGGGAAGGACGTGTTACCGGGGATGGGCTACTGCTCGGCCGCCTGCGCCCCCCTGGCTAGCCTGAGCAACCGATCCCCCAGCCGCCAGGAGATCGCCGACAGGCTTGAGCAGAAGCCCGTGGCGGGCAGCGTAGAGGGTTTCAGGGAGGGTCTGAGTGACCCCCGCCCGATAGCAGAACCGCAGGAGGAGATCGAGATGGAGGAGAGAGACGTGGTCGAAGAGATAGGAATGACGATTCAGGAGGCCGCCGAGGAGGCGGGCAAGTCAGCGCAGACGATCCGGAACTGGGTGAGGGCCGGACTGCCGACCTCGAGGGACGGGCAAAAGATGATCATCAGCCGCGCCGCGCTTCGGAAGTTCATCGATGGGGGAGAGGGCAACCCGAAGGATGCGGTGAAGCCGCCGACCGTACGCAAGGCGCGCAAGAAGAAGGGTGAGGTGGATCCGCTCGAGCAGTCAGCGATGATCGCGAAGACCTTCGTCACCGCGGCCCAGGTGCTCCGAGCGGGAGGGCGACGGAAGGAGGAGAGGCTCATGCTTTGGATGGCGGTGCAGGAGCTCGGCCTGGTGGAGGCGACCCAATGACCGACGAACAATGTAATGACCGAGGAGCGGTATAATGACCGACGAGCAGTACAAGGCCACCCAGATGAAGATGATCAAGCTCGCGGTGCAGATCGATAAGCTGGACCTCGAGGGGTACCTCGGTAGGATCTCCACCGTAGAGACCACTGGTCCGATCCTCGATCCCACGAACTACCGAGACGCGATGGGGAACATCCGGGGGTTGAAGCGGCTGGCTGAGAAGATGCTCAGCGTGAAGGCATCGGTCCTTCAGTTTCGCGAGTCGGTCCTGATGACTGCGATCCATCAGTTCGAGAAGGACGCTCAGACTTGATCCTTGTCCTCGACCGCCTGCCTCTGCCTCCCACCTCGAACCATATGTACGCCACGATCATGGCTGGCGGGAGGCCGATCCGGATCCCCTCCCGGGAGAGCAAGGCGTTCAAGCAAGCGGTCCAAGTCTGGCGTCTGCAGAACCTGCAGCTCTCGAACCTGGCCCGGGCCGAGTTCTCCGGCCACGCCATCCAGATCGATCGGTACTTCGCCTTCCGCCGCGAGAGGCTCTGGACCCTGGACGGAAGGCCGAAGTCGATCGACGCGACGAACTTCATCAAGCCGCTCGATGACGCCCTGGCCGAGTACGTCCTGGGGTTTGACGACCGCTGGTTCTGGTCCGGTACCTGTGAGAAAATCCAGGCCGCATCCCCGCAGGACGAATGCGCTCTGGTCGTGCTGACCCAGATGAAGCCGGCAACCCTTGAGGAACTTCGCCGTGGAAGAGATTCTCCTGAAGCTGTTTCCCGAGCGCGCCGTGCCTCTCCTGGGCAACCGGAGATGGAGGCTCTCGACCGCCGCCCAGGCGAGGGACTACCTCGCGGTCTGCATCAGCCACGGCCTGGTTGAGATCTCAGCGCAGACAGTCAGTCAGCTTCCTGACGAGGTGGTGATGAACACCGCGCGGGTTGCGTGGCTCATGTGCTGGCGGCCGGCAGAGGGTGAGCCCGAGCACTGAGCCCCTTGCGCGAGTACCCGACTGGCTCTAGGGTAGAAGCTATAGAAAGCAGGGACGGGATGGAGATCCAAGAGCACCACAACGGTGCAAGACAGCGCGCGTACGTCTCTGCCGAACAGGAGAGACCCGATGCCTGACCCGCACGTAATAGTAAAACCGAAGTTCTGGCTGGATAAGACGATCGCGATCGGCCGCGTTCACCCGCTCCAGCCGAAGCCCGAGCTCACCGCCTTGACCGCCCGGGAGATCCTGAAGCAGGCGATTGAGATGGGACCGAAGTCCGGCTTCGATATGGCCGGGCTGATCATGGTCGGACTGCTGATCATCCAGGACATCGTGAGTGTGACCCCCGCTCTGGCCACCCAGCCGGTTCTGCTGAACCCCCAGGGGAATCAAACCCAATGAGCGGCGCCCCCAAGGCGGCGTCGAAATACCAGGAGGCTTGCCTCAACGACTGCGGGAACTTCACGGGCCACGGCTCCGGGTACTGCGAGCCCTGCCGGACCTTCCACTGCCCCAAGTGCAACAAGGACTACGTCGCCACCGTGATCCGCGGCCGAACTCGGGAGAGGACCTGCGCCGCCTGTAACAAGTACCAGCTCTACTCGCGCGATCGCAGCTGACCCCCGATGACAGGAGCGGCCAAACGCCGACACGACCGGCGCAAGTCCCACGGCGCCCCCGATGCGTTATCGGATCCGCTCGCGCCGTTCAACGAGACGGCGAAGATCATCTGGCGGCAGGACATGGCTCGGCACTTCGCCTCGACGGATCAGGCGATCGCGGACATCCTCGGGTATGCCCGTCAGGCCGTAAACTCCTATCGGAACTGCGCGGCGTACAAGTTCCAGAAGGAGCAAGCACTCAAGAAGTCGATGGACATCATCGAGGAGGCGGAGGCCAGCATCATGAGGAAGCTCGTCGCGATGGTCGACGACCCGGATCGCAAGGTCGCTCTGGGCGCCGCCCGCACCCTCCTGGAGAGTACCCTCGAGGCGAAGAAGCGCAGAGCCACGCACAGGTTCGACGAGGAGCTGATGAAGCAGCAGAGCAACGTGGTAGCACCGGAGATCAGACGTAGGACCGTATGGGGCGGTGCCCCACCGAAGGAGGAGGATAAGTGAAGGCGATCAAGGTGAGCTGTACCGGGGCGGCGACGCTCCCGATGAGCAAGATCCATGCGCTACAGGGGAACCTGAAGGCGCTTAGTGATGAGAACGCGAAGCGCCTCGAGGAGCTGATCCTCGATAATGGGATCACGGCTCCGATCCACGTCTGGAAGGACCCGAATGGGAAGCACTGGAATCTCGACGGGCACCAGCGGATCCGCGTCCTCAAGCGCCTGGCGAAGAAGCGAACGATCCCGCCGCTCCCCGTCGTCTTCGTCGAGGCCCGGGACACGAAGCACGCGAAGAAGATCCTCCTCTCGAACGTCTCCCAGTTCGGCCACGCGGCGGAGGAGACTCTGTACGAGTTCATGCATGACGCTGGGATCGGCTACCAGGACTTCGCCCAGTCCTTCGACGTGCCTGGGATCGACACGGAGCACTTCGGTCGGGGGTACTTCAAGGACGTGATGTTCAGCGCGAAGGGGGCGGCCGAGGATGACGTGCCGATCGTGCGAGAGAAGGCGCGCACGAAGCCCGGCCAGATATTCAAGCTCGGGGACCACCGACTTATGTGCGGGGACTCGACGGATGCGGCCCAGGTGGGGCGGCTCATGGGCGATCACAAGGCCATGCTCTGGTCGTCGGATCCACCATATGGGATCAACCACGTCGAGGTAGCCAACGAGAAGCGTCAGGCGAAAGGGTACAAAAAGATCGAGAACGACGAGCTGCAGGACGAGGCTCTTCGTGCATTCATCCTCAAGGCGATCACCACGTCGTTGGCCCACATGGGCAAGGGGTTCGCGTTCTACATGTGGCACGCGATGAAGATGCAGGCATACTTCTCGCAAGCCGCCGCCGCCGCCGCCGCCGCCGCCGGTATCTTATTCCATCGCCAGATCATCTGGGTGAAGCCCAGCTTTGTGTTCGGTCGGGGCCAGTACCACTGGCGCCACGAACTCTGCCTCATGGGGTGGATGCAGGGGGAAGAGCCGCAATTCTATGGGGAGCGGAACCAGTCGACCGTTTGGGAGGTGGGCCGGGAGAATGACAAGATCCACCCCACCCAAAAGCCGGTGGAGCTCTTTGCCATACCGATCCGAAACCATCTGAAGGCCGGAGAGGTGCTATACGAGCCGTTCGCTGGGTCAGGATCTAACTTCATCGCCGCAGAGAAGGAGAAGGTACGTTGCTTCGGGATGGAGATCGACCCCAACTACTGTGACGTGATCATCGCCCGCTGGCGGAAGTACTCGGGCAAGAAGGCCGAGCTGATCGGAGAGGCGAAGCGCAAGCGGTGAACGAACCCGCCAGGCAGATCCAGACCCATACCCTGGAGCTGTACAACCCGCACGCGGTACAGCGGGAGGCGCACGACTGGCGCGGCCGATTTCTGTTCTCCCTCTGGGGACGGCAGTCAGGGAAGACCTCCTTCGGCCTGAACGACGTGGTGAAGAACGCCTGGGAGCACGAGCATCGGACCTACTGGTACCTCCTGCCTACCTACCGACAGTGCAAGATAGGCTGGCGAAGGGTGAAGCGCGCTCTATCGAGCTGCTCCGAGTACGTCGCAGACGCCTCGAAGTCGGACCTCTACTTCACATTCACCACTGGATCGACCTTCTTCTTCCTCTCGGCCGAGCTCGAGGAGAACCTCCGCATGGAGACCCTCGACGGGATCTACCTCGACGAGTACCGCAACATGAAGCCCTCGGTATGGGACATCTGCCGCCCGATGCTCTCGACCACGAACGGGTTCGCGAAGTTCCTCACGACCCCAAACGGGTTCGATCACTGCTATGACCTGGCCGAGGAGATGCGGGATGATCCCGAGTCTAAGTTTATCAACGCCCCCTCCTGGTGCAACCCAGCCTTCCCGATGGCCGAGGTGAACCGTCTCCGCACGAAGTACACCGAGGCCTACTTCGCCCAGGAGATCGAGGCTCAGTTCCGCGACATGTTCGCCGGCAAGGTGTACGTCAGCGCGGGGGCTCACAACTTCCGCGAGGACTGCCCGTTCGCTCCGGGCAAGCTCTACTCGCCCGCCCTCCCGATCGTGGTGATGATGGACTTCAACGTGAACCCCATGGTCTGGGAGCTCGGGCAGACGAACCTCGAGAGCTGGTGGATCTTCGACGAGATCTGCGTGGAGGACACCCACACGGAGGCGCAGGCGAAGGAGCTCGTCGAGCGGCTCAAGGGCTTCCCCACGAAGGCGAACCCCCAGGTCGTCCTGACCGGTGACGCCACGGGCACGGGCCGGCGGAGCTCGGCCGCGGGCGAGACCGACTACTCCCTGGTGACCCGAGCCCTGAGCGAGGCGGGTATCACCTTCATCGTGAAGAAGCCCGAGGCGAACCCCTTCGTGAAGGACCGGGTCAACGCCTACAACGCCGTGCTGAAGTCGGCTGACGGGTCCGTCCGGTTCTGGTTCAACCCCAAGCGGAGCCCTGAGCTCAAGAAGGACCACGATAAGGTGAGCTGGCGGAAGGGGATGAGCGGGGAGATCGAGAAGAAGAAGGACCCCAAACGCACCCACGGGTCGGACGCGGTGGGGTACGGCATCCACGTCTTCACCCCGATCACCCCCGTCGGGAACGTCGGCAGGCTCCGGGTGATCCGGCGCTGACTTGACCGCTCCTCCGATCTGCCTGATCCTTGAGCCACCTCCTTGTGGTGGTGGAGGACGGGCGGCGCCCCAAGTCGTCGCCCGTCCTTGGGCTCGACGAATGCAGATCGCTGTGTAGGATCAAGTCAAAGGAGTCCACCCGCCATGCGCAACCTTCTCCTGGCGATCGCTCTGATCGCCGCCTGTGTCTCCACCCCTCGCCAGACCCTCGCCGCCGGAAGCTCGGGCGACGTCGGCAAGTACTCGATCCTCACCGTGAGGAACGTCTACTCGAGCACGAACGTCACCACGGCCGCCTGGGTGCAGCTCGTCTCGGCCATGCCCCAGAGCGCGAGCGAGATCGAGGTCTTCGACTCGAGCGGGCAGACGCTGAAGATCGGCTTCGGAGCCTCGGGTTCCGAGGTCACTCAATTTCAGATCATCCCCGGGGGGAACGGCAAGGTGCCGATCCGAGTCCCCAGCGGTGCTCGCGTCTCCATCCGATCGATCTCTGGCACGGCCAGCACGGGCGAGCTCGATATCAACTTCTACCAGTGAGGCATCCGATGAATCTCTTCCTCCCGATCCTGTTCATCTCATCCCTCGCGCACGCAGGTCCGCCGATCATCTGGGGAGGTAGCGGAGCTCAGCTTCTCACTCCAGCAATCTGTTTCCCTGATACGACCTGTGTTACTTCCGGGAGTTTCTCTCCTGGAGCCACGACGACGCTGAACAACATCGCATCTACTGCTGCGAGCGCGTCGATCAACCCAGGGACTGACTCTGCGTTCGATCTGGGGACGCTCACGGGTCCATTCCGATGGAGGGGGGCTAAGTTCAACGGCACAATTCAGAACGACGGTGCCATCGGTGCGGCCAGATTCAGCACTGGGACTAACGCAACGGATAATTCTATAACGATCGGTGTTCCTGGCTCGGGTGGCCCATTCACTCTATTCGGAAGTTTCTCAACCAGCGATAACCTTGGAACCAATCAGGCTCCTCTCCTCGCGAAGAGCTACTCTACGTCGGGGTTTGATCCGATCATCATGCTAGCGAGGGCCAGGGGGACCAACGCAGCACCTCTCGCTGTCTCCAGTGGTAATGGCCTTGGTACTACTTTTTACAACGGGTACACGGGCACGAGTTTCGAGGCGGCTGCCAGCATCGGTGCCGAAGCGGACGGGACTCCAAGCCCTACCAGTATGCCTGGACGGATCAACTTAAGAGTGACTGCCTCTGGATCTCTCGACCCGGTCATCGCTCTTCGGGTGCATAGTAGTAAAATCTCTGAATTCTTCGGACAGGTACTATCCGGCATTTCAAGTACCGTCTCGTCTCCAGCGCAGTTAATGAGCGGATCGTGGTTCTCTGGGGGGACCTCCACGACCACTAAACCTCATGTGCTGATCGAGCCTACTGGGACGACATCAACAGGATGGAACACAAGCGGAACCGCGCTAGGGGTCAATGCCGCTTCCGGGTTCACCGGGTATCTTTTCGACTTTCAACTGAATGGCGCTACTAAATTCGCCATGACTCCGACCCTTGTCGCTTCATCTGTTCCGTTTTGGACATTGGCTCCAGGCGCGGCGTCTACTCCGTCACTCTATTTTTTCGGAGCCCCGTTTACTGGGGGCACCTCGACGACGACTAAACCTTTCCTTCTGATCGAGCCGTCCGGCGCGACTTCAACCGCGTGGAGTACGAGCGGTACGGAACTCGGCGTCAACGCGACTTTGGGTTTCACCGGAAATCTTTTTGATTTTCAGCAAAACGCTACAAGCCGTGTAGCTCTCACCGCAGCGGGGTCGATGAATTCAACTGGTCAATTCAACGTGACAGCGTCGGGTAACACGCTACGCTTCGGTGCGGGGACTACACCGACTGATAACCCGATAACCGTTTCAGGGTCCGCGAACTACGCCAGCTATTCGGTGAGCGATGACAACGACGGAAACCAAGGCGGGTTCAGAGTCATCCGTCATCAAACCAATACCCAGAGCGGCAAACTTCAGTTTGCGAAATCTCGCGGGACTTTTGCCGCCCCGACGATTGTTTCGAGCGGGGACACTTCTGGCCAAATTGACTTCTTCGGCTATGACGGAGTGGACTACGAAAATACAGCGCGAATTATTTCGACGGTTGACGGCACTCCTGGGTCAAACGACATGCCTGGGAGACTGAGCTTCCTGGTGACCCCAGACGGGAGCGTGACACCCGCTACCGCGATGTCGATCGCTCAAGACCTGAGTACGGGCTTCTTCGGTGCGGTCACTTCTACTTCAACCATGACCGCGTCTAGTTTCGTGGGCACGGCGACTGGAAACACGACCATCTCGGGGCAGACGAATCAAGGAGTCGTGATCGCGAGCGCAACCAACGCGATGACATCTACCGGGGCTGGGACTTCTGGGCAAGTGCTCACGAGCAATGGCTCGGCCGCCGACCCGACCTACCAGAGTGCCCCCACGCCGACGCTCATCGGGGCTCGATATCATGGTAGCGCAACGTCGATCAGTAGCACTTACGCGACTGTCTCCTGGACTACGGCGGATTTTGACACCAATAGTGCAATGTCGGCGGGTACCTTCACAGTGCCTTCCACCGGATACTATAATGTGTTTTTCTTGGTGGAAGTTGACGGGGTCTTCGGCGCGGGGTCCTCGGTTGCCGCTCAAATTCAAAAGAATGGCACGGTGCAATCTGAGTTTGTCAATCGAACGACCGGGGTAGCAGCTTCAGAAATCGCTCATGGGAGTGACCTGGTGTCTGTAACTTCCGGCGACACAATTCGGTTACAGCTCAAAAGCACGGCCGGGACTCCCACGATTAGCGCGACTACGGATCGCGTGTTCATCGCCATCTCGAAGCTGGCGTCGTGACCCTGGTTGCATGTATCGCATCATTCCTACTGGGTTCGACCATCTTCACTCTGCCGATCTTCGTTATGTACAAGAAGGCCAAGCGAGGAGTGCTCATCGTCTGCAATGAAGCGATCAACGGCAAGGGCAAGGTCTCGATATGGACCGTGAACGAGGCGATGGAGATGATCGGTCAAGTGCGGAAGGATCGCGCGAGTGGCGTCGGCTACAAGTAAAAACCCCGGAGGCACTCGCCCCCGGGGCGCTCATGGAAGGATACCCGATGACAGTTCAAGTATCGGGCTGGTCCGTGAGGGTTTCAAGCCCCCCCGCGGCATGGCGCTGAATCAGTCAAAACGCTACCGCAACTTCATTCACCAGCGGGACCAGGCGCTTGAGCATCTGCTCAGGGTGGCTCAGAAGCGGAGCTCGGAGATCCTCCGGCACGCCCTGATCCGGGTGCTCGAGATCGTGCATCTGCGGTACAGCCACCTCTCCGCAGGAACAGCTTTTGTCCTGCATAGCAAGCGGATCCTCCACGATATCGAGGCTCAGATCGAGCGGGTCTTCACCCACTCCGGGGGGCAGATCCTGGGGGTGTGGGTAGACCTCGGGCAGAAGTCCCAGCTCCTCGCCTACGCGGGGGAGGTGGAGGCGATCGGCCGCGCGCTGGGGCGGCCTGCGAAACTGGAGCAGATCGATCTTGATCAAGTCCCTGCTCTCGATGGAGGAGAATCACTCCCGGACCGGATCGCGCTCGCCTTCAACCGGATGCGCCGGGAGATCATGAACGCCGTGGAGCTCTCACGCGCGATGAACTCCCCCATGGCTGACTGCCTCAAGCGCATCTCGAAGAAGTTCCCAAGCACCCGACCGCTACCCAGCAAGGGCCGAACCCTCAAGCGGGTGACAGAAGCGCGATCCCCATGGGATCCGGAGGACGACGAGGAGGATGGTGTCGAGATCACCCAGGTGGCGAAGCTGGGCTCTCGGACCTTCGCTACGGGGTTCGTGGACGAGGAGACCTGGGGGGACCTGGTCGCCGACTATAAGACGAAGCACATCCCCATCGATCGGAGCGCGAAGAACGTGTTCGATGTCGACGTGGGCGACCCCGAGCTCGAGGAGATGTACGGCTGGGAGCTCGAGCAGCAGATGACTCAAGACTTTGTGAACCGCGTCCGATCAGGCCAGGTGCAGGCGGCCAACGATAACGGCATCGACGAGTTCGTGTGGGTCGCCATCCTCGACGACCGGACCGATGAATGTTGCGTATGGCGAGACGGGTTGACCACTTCGGAGATCGAGGCTGAACTCGAAGCTGACCATGCCGGAGATGAATGCGACGCTATCGTGCCACCGGCCCACTTCAACTGCCGGTGCGTTCCTGCTCCGGTCTCAAAGGACCAGCTCAGCGATGACCAGAGCGAACCCCCCGGAGACTTCGACGAGTGGCTGAACCAGATGGGCAGGGATCGCCGACAGAGCGACTAGTCGCTGCTCGCCGGCGAGCTCTCCTGGGTTCGAATATAGAGCTGGATCTCAAGAAGTACGAGGTCAGCTCAGACTGGAAGAAGCGCGCGAACCCCGGCAACGCCCTGACGGCTCGAAACGTGGCCGAGCTGATCGAGTCCCTGCGGGCCGAGGGGAAGAGTGCGAAGACCCAGATCGACGCGCGAGTCATGGCCGTCAACCCACGCGAGCAGACGCGCCGGCTCGTCAGGCTGAACCGAGCTCAGTTCCTGGAGCAGACCCGCCAGGCAACCCAGCGCAAGTTCCGCTTCCTCGAACAGGGTGATCCCTTCGGATGGGACCTCGACTGCGGCGGTGCCGGCACCTCGAACCTGGTCGGGCACGACTTCATCCCGCTTCTCGGGGGGGCATTCTTCAAGCAGCTCTACCTGCAGGATGCGCTGGCCCAGTTCGCCACCTGCTTCCACGCATACCACCACGACCCGATCGCCCGGTTCATCGTGAACGCCACGCGCGACTTCGTGCTGGGCCGCGGGTACCGGGTCGACTCCGAAGACAAGAAGGCTCTCTCGATCTGGCGCGCCTTCGAGGACGCGAACAACCTGGCCGAGCTGATGGACTGGATGTGTATTGAGCTCGCGATCTACGGCGAGTCGATGCTCTGGAAGCTGCCCGACCTCCAGTCGAAGATCGTCTACAACGTCCTGCCGAAGAACATCCCGCACGGCCTGCTCCCTCGGGTGCGGCTCGTGGACCCGTCGGCCATCTGGGAGATCGTGACATTCCCCGAGGACATCACCCGGGTGCTCTACTACCAGTGGGTCGCGCCCACCCAGTACCAGATGTACACCGGCGAGAAGAACGGCGAGTACGTGCCCTCGCTGAAGTTCATCATGCAGCAGATCCCCGCGGCTCAGATGCTCCACCTCAAGGTGAACACCGTGAGCAACGAGAAGCGTGGCCGGTCCGATCTCTTCCCGGTGCTCGGGTACCTGAAGCGCCTGCGCGACTCGGTGAACTACTCGATCATCGGTCAGCAGAAGCAGGCGGCCTGGGCGATCGACACGACGATCGAAGGGAGCCAGGCGGACCTCGATCAGTACGTGAACGATGAGCAGACCGCCGGAACGATCCGCGAGGCGGGCTCCGAGTTCGTCCACACGAAGGCCGTCAAGCGCGAGTTCCTCTCCGCCCCCGCTGGCCAGGGAGCTCATGGTCTGGCGTTCGAGTGGTGCATGTCGATGATCGCTGCCGGCGTCGGGGTTCCGATCTCCTACTTCGGGATGCACCTCTCCGGGGGGCAGACGAAGGCGAGCGCGATCGTGGGCACCGAGCCAGTGACGAAGAAGTGGGAGGCGCGCCAGATGAAGGTCGAGCGCCTGCTTCAGAACCTCTGGGGCATGGTCATGGACCGATTCGGGATGCCCGATGCGGAGTGCGAGATCACCTTCCCCGAGCTCATGAGTCAGGACCGATCCAAGAAGATCCAAGACCTGATCCTAGCCGAGGAGTGCGGGGCGATCTCACACGAGCACATGTCGACGGGAGTGGCGAAGGAGCTTCAGCGCACCAGTTACGACTATAAGCAGGAGCAGGCTCATATCGCTGCCGAGAAGCCGAAGAGCGCCGGGCTTCCGAGCAACCCGCTCTCGAGCCCCGCGACTCTGGCGAAAGTGCCTGCCCCCCCTGTCGCCGGCGGTGACGACGGGAACACCCTTGATGGCGAGGACCGCGTCGCCCAGAAGGTGCACGATGGACAGCTCTGAGCAGCAACCGGAGCTCACGCTCGAGGACATCTACGCCGACCCGAACCGGTTCGGCCTGCCCACGTTTGACGAATTCGTGAAACGCCCTGAGCGTTACAGAGAGAGTCCGACCAGACTGTTCGACTCGGTAGAGCGGGGCAGTCAGATCAGGGGGCTTCGAGACCTGATCCAGCGGGAGGAGTTTTACATCGACGGCTATAAGGCAAGGAGCCTGGAGGACGTCGAGAGGATCGCGAACAACCAGGGATACCGGCTCGACCAGCTCGAGATCAAGCCGCAGATCATCCCACAGGGCAACGGGAAGTGCATCGTGCGGACTCACTTCAAGGTCAGAGATGGGACTCGCTAAGATCTTCCAAGACGCAGGTCTAGTCCCGTCTGCCCCCCCTCGTCGCCCCAAGAAGAAGGCGAAGCAGGCGGATGGCACGTCGACCCAGGCGCCCGTTCAGCGCGCGAAGCCGAAGGAAGCCGCGCGCGTGTCCACTCCAGGGGCCTGGCGGATCCGCCCGCGCTTCATAGAAGCCGCCGGGGGGCTTGACCCTGCCGGCCGCCGCTTCCGCTGCATCCTGATCCAGGAAGGCTTAGGCAACCTGGGCGACCGGTTCTACTACACGCGTCAGTGCCTCGAGGGGTGCGCGGGGATCTTCGAGGGCAAGAAGATCTACGCCGATCACCCGGCCATGGACGAGGAGCAGACCCGGCCCGAGCGCAGCGTGCGCGATATCCTGGGGTACTTCGAGAACGTCTCCTTCGAGGAGGGCTCCGAAGGGCAGGGCCAGCTCGCCGGCGACGTCTGCATCCTCCCAGGTGAGGCATTCAACTGGGCGTCCCAGCTCATGCTCGCGGCCGTGGCCTTCCAGAAGGGACACCCAGAGCAGGACCTGGTGGGGCTCTCGATCAATGCTTCCGGCGACGCGAACGAGATGTCCGTGGAGGAGTTCAAGTCGCAGTACCAAGTTCCCGCGTCCGCGATCGGCAAGCTGGATGCCGCCGCGGGAATAGGGATCGAAACCATTCGCGTCTGTACGGCGATCGTCGAAGCGGTGAGCTGCGACCTGGTCACCGAGGCAGGGGCGGGCGGGAAACTTCTGACCATCCTCGAAAGGGAGGCATCTGCAATGGGCAAGACAGCAGGCAAGAACGGCAAGGGCAAGGTCCGCGAGTCCGAGAGCCACGAGGACGACGGTGAACACGACGACGCCGAGAAGGATAAGGAGCTGATCAAGAAGGAGCTCCAGAAGCACATGGGCGGGGGCGACGAGGAGAACACCGAGAGCGGTGAGGCCGACATGACCGCCGCTATGGAAGCGTACGAGGCGCTCCAGGCCGAAGGCGTGAAGGGCGAGGAAGCCTACAAGTGCGCCGCCGCCATGGTCAAGGCTGGCAAGAAGATGGCCCAGGCTAAGAAGGAGGCCGAGGGCGAGTCGGAGTCCGAAGCCGAGGAGACGGAAGAAGCGCAGGCTCCTCCGTTCGGCAAGGGCAAGAAGGAGAGCTCCGGGGCGAATACCGTGGAGTCCCAGCTCGCCGAGAAGGACGCCGAGATCCTCAAGCTCTCGGGTCGGATCCACGCTCTGGAGAGCAAGGGCAAGAAGAGCGAGCTGGAGACCTACCTCGACCAGAAGCTCGGAGAGTCCAAGCTCCCGAACGACGCTACGAAGAAGATCCGGGCCCTGATCAAGGACCCGAAGAACAAGGAGCAGATCGATCACGCGATCGGGTTGTTCCTGGAAGGACGCAAGGCGGCCATCGCGGAAGGCGATAGCGGCTTCACGTTCGGCACGGAGAAGGAGCAGCATCACAGAGAAGCGGAAGGCGACTCTGTGGGCGAAGGCTTCGGCGACTGCACTGAATCTGATTAACCGGCCCGATCGGGCCATCTTGAAAGGGGGCTCCTCATGGGAGCGACCGTAGGCATTAACAACATCCGGAGGAATGGGGCGATGGCTCGCTCCATCTTCCCGAGCGCGCGGAACGTCATCGACGCCACCGTGTCGTTCAACGCGGGGGACCTCCTGGTCCTGAAAACTGGTCTGATCCAGACCAGCATCACAAAGGCAGACTACGAATTCTTCCTGGGGGTATCCCTGGTGACCGTAGTCCTTGGAGTGCTGAAGGGCCCATATACGGGTCTGACGGCCGTCGACGCCTCGGTGGGTATCTCGGACATCCCGGGCCCTCAGTTCGGCGTTGTAGCTGAGTTCTTCGCCACGGCTGGAGAGACCTACGTTGCGGGGGATAAGATCTACTTCAACGAAGCGTCGGCTACGAATACTGCTCAGACCGTGTCGAACAGCTCGGATACGGCGAGCCGGTTCCTGATCGGCTACTTCCAGGGCCCCGGCGTTGTGGCCACGGCGACCACGAAGATCGAGGTCCTCATCGGCTCTAACTTCGGGATGGACGGCTTGAACGTCGTTGCCACCCCAGTCATCTACTTCTAAAGAAAGGAGGAGCAATGGCAGAAGAAACTGTTCCTAAACACGAACTTAGAACCCGGAACTCTCCGGAGCAGAACCGCGCGGTACTCCGCGAGCGTCTCTGGGGGAGCGAAGAGATTCGCGGCTTCCGCGAGGCGATCAAGCGCCGCTTCGGGTTTGACTTCAAGACGGACGTCAAGAAGTTCCCCGTGTGCGAGTCGAACTTCAGCTGGAAGAAGCTCCGGCAGAAGCTGAATCTCCGCGAGGCGGACTCCTCGAGCATCTTCCCGCAGGTCCTTCGCGCGGGCGTTCAGACGATCGTGAACGCGATGTACGAGACGGTGCCGACCAGCTTCGAAGAGTGGGTGCATGTCGTGCCCTCGAAGCTGAACACCGAGCTCTACGCTCCTCTCCATGGCATCGGCTTCATGCGTGAAGTCGGCGGCCAGGAGCCGTACCCGGAGACCGGGGCGGCTGGGCTGGACCTGAAGCTCATCAACCGCAAGTACGGGACCATGTGGCCCTGCGAGCGGGAGCTCCTCGAGGACGACCAGACAGGTCAGTTCCAGAAGCAGGCCGGACTCCTGGGCGAGTATGCGAAGCTGGCTCTCGAAGTCCTGGTGATGTCGAAGCTCTCCGGAGCCGCGGGCGTCTACCAGAACATGCGGGTGCCGGCCTCGGAAACGAAGCCCTCGACGGAAGCGACCTACCCCTACGTGCCCTCCTCGGCACCGTTCGTGGGAGGTGGCTTCAACCGGCCGACGGCCTACGGGGCTCTGACCCAGGCGAACATCATCACGGGGATGCAGACGACCACGCAGCAGAAGAACCTGCTCGGGCTCTTCATGGGGGTGAAGCCGGATAAGATCATCCTCTCCCCGAAGTACGAGTACGATATCGGCATCCTGCTGAACTCGTCCTGGTACCCGGTCGGTGCGCAGGCCGCAGGCGTGACGGGCGGTGCGTTCGCGGTGAACCCGCTGACCACGGGCCAGATCCGCGCGACCCTGACGCCGGTGATCAGCCGGTACATGTTCGACCACACCGGGATCATCCCCTTCCTGAGCTCGGCCTGGTACCTGGTTGACTCCTCGAAGCCCGCGTTCGTGCTGCAGCTGCGTGAAACGGCTTCGGTTGAACAGGAAGCTCCGAACGCCGGTCAGTCTTTCGAAAGAGAGATCTACCGGTGGAAGGTTCGCGTCCGGGCGAATGCCGACTACATCGATCCTCGCTTCTTCTGGCGCGGGTCCGACGGTAGCGCATAACCCAACCAAGCGTTGGCGCAAGCTGACGACCAGCTCCCCCGGGGTGGATCATCTCTAGATCTCCATCTCGAGTCCTGCTCCGGGGGAGTCCGTTTAAATCGAGATGGAGATCCGATCAATGAAGGAACGAATCGACCCCAAGAGCAACATGGTTTCCGCGCGTACGATCAAGCACTCAGAGCCGGTGCTGAGCAAGGAGCGCGACGAGAGCGCGCTGCGCAGGGAGAAGGCGCTGGCCAGGATCGAGCACCAGGAGGTCGCCGGCGAGCGGTTCACGACCCTCGCGGCCCAGGTGGCAGGCTCGAATGTTTACATGCGAAACTGGTACCCAGACCAGTTCGCGAGCCGCGATCGGTGGCCCGGTCGTCCGCGCATGTGGTACGTGAGCCGGTACTTCCCATTCGCGAAGGGCGGCCCACTCCTGGTCGACGAGCCCACGACTGAGCTCGAGGCAGAGGCATGTCGGGAGAAGCAGAAGGCGCTCAAGAAGCAGGGCTTCCGCCACGTCGTGATCATCGTGGACGACTACAAGAACTCCGAAGGGGGGCTGGTTAAGGCCACACGCCTGGATGAGGCGCTCGAGCAGCTCGGAGAGATGTCGTGAGCTGGACCACTTCTACCGATGAACTGCGGACCCTCCTGAACGATGGAACGAAGGACCGCCTACGGTGGATGAAGACCGTTATCGGATACGTCGACGGGGTCAATACGACTTTTAAGACGTTCGAGTTTCGAAGGCTCTCAAATTTCGTTGCACCCACCGCCCCATCCGGGGTTTTCGTCAATGGTGTTTCGGCCGTCGTCTCTGGCGAGGATCTAGCATCCGGTGCGTTTACTCTGGCCGTGGCTCCTGCTCAGGAGGCGCGGGTCGAGGCGACGTACTACGCCCAGTGGTTCATCGACACTGAATTAGACGAGTTTCTAGTTCATGCCGTGAAGTGGTTAGGACTGGGCGCTGACCCGACGCTGATCCCTGACGGTCTTCAGCCCTCCTCGCTGAAGTACGCCGCCGCGGAAGCCTACCAGAAGATCGCTGTCCACTGGGCGACGAACCGATCCGAGACGTACCGGATGGAGGACTCCCCTGACCCGAACACTCAGAAGGCGTCGAACCCATACGCAGAGCTCGCGAAGCAGTTCTTCGGCCTGGCCCAGAAGGAGCGTGCTGGGTTCTACACCCGACAGGACCAGGCGAAAGCCCCCCTCGTCGCCCGGGTAATCGGAAGTGTCCGAAGCGTGGTGCCGAAGCGATGAGCCGACCGTGGGCGATCAAGCGCACCCGCCTCTCGATCGCAGTGGTCGACGGCAACGGGACGATCGTCGCCATGTTCCACCCGAAGGACCAGGTCGAGTTCGACCTGCTGAACAGGGTCGCCGTCGAGCTCGTCGTTCGTGCGAACGGTGAAGGCTGATGGCTGGGAAATCTGGACTCATCAACACGAAGAACGCGGTAGAGGAGTTCCACAAGGGCCTGGTCGCGAAGGCTGGGAACGCTCAGGCCATGT
>Ga0247727_10002654_pt1 | contig 40549 bp, 34 predicted proteins | sample WisWelCaveWW1625_FD_202498 | JGI IMG/M metagenome (GOLD analysis project Ga0247727, IMG submission 202498) | Biofilm microbial communities from Wishing Well Cave, Virginia, United States - WW16-25 | ecosystem: Environmental > Aquatic > Deep subsurface > Groundwater > Cave microbial mat | place... | reverse complement strand
TCCATAATAACCTGGCTCAGACTCGCCGTCGCTTTAATGCTCGACCCCAAGATGCCCTGCAACTCCTTCTCTCTGCTCTATGATCGACTTTGTTAAAGCCCTGATTTCGGGATCATTCTCGATATTTTCGAGGAGGGTGAGTTCACGGAGTTCTTCGTTTGTTGTTTCCATAGGTTCAAAATTAAGTCACTGAATTATTATCGAGAATAATGGGCTGTCAAACGAGTAAATCATGAAACACCTAGTTTAGTTGGTTTCAGATAATGGGCAAGACAGGCTCGATAAAGGATGCCGAGTATATTGGATTGGCGGATCGCCAGGGATAAGAACTGCCAATGCCTCGATTACGTCGTCCTCTGCTAAACAACCAATCACAATAACTTCCGCGCCATCCGGGAAAACGAGTGATGAATTTTCCATTGCCAGAACAACTCCAATTGGTCGTGGTCCTATTAAATAAAAGATCATCCGATGATACGGTTTTGGCTGGTAACTGGGCCACGAGAAATTCATCAAGCCGGCATCACTCTCAAAGAATGACGGATAAAGAGCCTGTCCATAGACAATGACAGCCTGATCAGAAAGGAGAAAATCATTCAAATCTACTTCTGGAATACGCTCTGCTGTTGTCGTTCGGTATTCATCCTGCAACTGTTGCGCGGATTTTACAGGGTGATTCCCCGAAAACACTGTATGTCCATACGCAAGCACCATGCCAAAGGAGAGAAAGATCAATCCGAGCCAAACAAGCTGGCTGGTTTTCAACAGTTGAGGCTCTCTGTGTGAATGCTCTTCACTCTCAACCGCGACCAATTCCGCATTACCGGTCAGAATGAACCGGACGATAAAAAAGATTTGCATCAAACCAATGGAGTAAAACACCAATGTGATCCAGTCTACGGGGAGGATGAAACGCCAGCCCGATAGCCTCCCGACTGAAACACTAAGATTGTAACCCACCCCAAGCAGCAAGGGAACGAAGATGCCGGTACGTGATCGCTTCCAGGCATAAGCAAATCCCAAAGCCAGGACGATGATATTAATAACCAGAAGCGCCCATCCAACAGGCGGCATCCATCCTTTCCAATTATTCCAAAAGGGCAATGTCTTTATATACGTGCGCGCCTGTTCAATTTCGAGGGAGTGGGGTAAATAAACATAACTATAAATCAGGTTATGGAAATAATGAGCAGTGATAAATTGGGCGACATCGTCGGGATGTTCAATTACATATCGAAAGATATTCCTGCGGAGCCTTTCATAATATGCTTCGGATGTTTCCCCTGGCAGTTGAAGCGGGGCAGTGCTGAGATTAGACGTTGGAGAAAGATTGTAGAGACGCTCCATGTGAACTGTGTACAGAGAATTCGCATCCTGAAGCGTCCATCTGCCCAACGTCTGATAGTTGCGCCACAACCAGGGGATCAAAGCAAGGAAAAGACCCACAAGGATCATTGGGACTCCCTGACGCCACAAAACTGCGCGTTTTAGCAGAACTAGCCAAATTGCAATCAGCAAAAACGGCAGCAACAATAAAGGATGACCGCGTAAAAGGACAAACAGCCCCAGTGTTCCTCCAAGGATCAGCGGCATCCCGCGATGTTCCGCTGGATTTACAACCCATTTCAACACCAGCCATATCAGGAGAGCCATCAATCCCATCGCCATAAAATCGCTTAATAAGGATTTGATATGCGCCACCTGAATGACATTCGACAGGTTCAGGCTGTTTTTTTCACGGATAATGATCAGCAATGCGGCAAGCGCTCCAGCCCATCGCCCTCCCAGCAGACTGGTCAGATAATATACAAATACAGGGACGACCGCAAAGACAGCAACCTGAACCATCACGAGCAAACCATAATTCTCCCCTGCGAAAAGATGTAAGAGGGCAAGGAAAAACGTATAAAGAGGCTTTGCCCTAAAATCACTGGGAATCGGTTGTCCAACAAGATACCCATGCGCCAGGGTATCATAGCGCAACGCATCACCAAATGGATAACTCTGAAAATTGGGAGCTGCAGGCTCCAACGAATTGAAATTCGGGCGCGCAGGCTGGCTCAACCAGACAATACATGCTGTTAACCACAAGGCGATGGGAATCATGAAGTTAAGACTTTGTGATTTTCGAAATCTCAAGTAACTGGACGCAAAAAACAATAAGAGGCATGATCCCCAAGCAAGGAGGACCTGGTGAAAAAGGATAGGGACGCCTGCCTCTTGCCAATAAACGAGGTCTGGCGTTAAACCGACCCTGGTCAGGATAATAAAGACAAGTAAAGATCCGAGTAAAGTCAACGCGATAAAAAACGGTCGCAGTATGCCCCGATACTTTTGGAGAAATTGCGACCCCATTCCCCTCACATAAAGAATGGCGATAAGAAATTGAAGAGAAGCCAGGAAAAACCACAACAGGATCGGGTATAAATGCTCCCGATACGATGCAAGGGATCCCAATTGCCGATCAGAGAGGAACAAAAGAAAATACATCAATCCGCCCCATACAAGCAAACCCCAGAAGGTTTCGGTTCCATCAAAAGTTTTATCAATTGCTTTTCCCAAGCCCTGATCGCGCCAGCCGGTTTTGAAGGACGCGGCAAATAAAAACAAAGTCCCCAGCGACAATGAAAGCACAAAAGATAATAAAATTAATCGAAGCAGGGAATATTGCAGAAAAACAACCGATTGCGCCTCGCTCGGAGCGGTCAGATAATTCCAAAACACGAATGTCCCTTCGATGGAGACAAACAACAGGTTGAGCCGCAGAATGAAAACTTTGCTTCGTAGGATTGACATTGAAAACACCAGGGTTTTTCCTGAATGATAAAATGTTACCATATTCAACAAACAATGTTCGCAAAACAAATCAAACCTTTTCAATCCAACCTTGTCAACTTACAATCGGGCACAATGGAAATATCCCCTCTTTTTGACTCGGCAGGCTCTGCCTACCAACAAACCCGCATCGCACACTGGGACGCTATTGCCCGAAAAAAAGATTCCTGGCGTGGCATGGGCAGGTGGTACCACCAGCGTCTTGCAGAAATTTACCGTTTTCACATTGCTTCCAACTTGAGTGTGCTCGAGATTGGGTGCGGAGGTGGAAAACTGCTTGCCGCGTTGAAACCCGCGCGCGCCGTTGGTGTGGATTTCTCCGCAGAAATGATCCACCGTGCAAAACAAAAATATCCAGCCATCGAGTTTATTCATGCCGATGCGCACGATCTCTCCGCCATCAAAGAGAAGTTCGACATCGTCATCCTCTCCGACCTGATCAACGACTTGTGGGATGTGCAACGCGTTTTTGAGCAGATCAAATTAATTTGCACGCCTCGCACGCGGATCATCATCAACTTTTACAGCCGGTTGTGGCAATTCCCCCTGAGCCTCGCGCAAAAATTTGGGCTTGCCACACCCAACCTGTACCAGAACTGGCTTACACGTGAAGACATCCGATCATTATTGCGCCTCGCGGATTTTGAGCCGGTGCAAATTACACAAGAAATCCTCCTGCCACTGCCGCTGGGCGGGATTGCGAACCGCATCCTTGTGCGCTTGTGGCCCCTGCATCATCTGGCGCTATCGAATTTTGTTATCGCAAGACCGATTTCTGAGCGCGCGAAAGAGCCGGTCGTTTCCATTATCGTTCCGGCGCGAAATGAATCGGGGAATATCAAAGCCATTTTCGAGCGCACTCCAAAAATGGGACGCGAGACCGAGCTCGTCTTCGTCGAGGGACATTCAAAGGACGACACCTACGCGGCAATCGAACGCGAGATCGCCTCGCACCGGACCCCCAGCCTGCTTCTGCAACAAACAGGCATCGGCAAAGCGGACGCGGTGCGCCTGGGCTTCGCCAAAGCCAGGGGCGATGTGCTGATGATCCTCGACGCCGACCTGACGGTTCCTCCCGAAGACCTGCCGCGTTTTTATGAAGCGTTAGTCTCAGGGAAGGGTGAATTTATCAACGGCGTGCGCCTCGTCTACCCCATGGAAAAAGAAGCGATGCAAACGCTCAATTTCTTTGGAAACAAATTTTTCAACATGGCATTCTCCTGGCTGCTGGGGCAACCGATCAAGGATACATTGTGCGGCACGAAAGTTTTATGGAAAACAGATTACGAGCGAATCGCGGCGAACCGCTCCTACTTCGGAGACTTCGACCCCTTCGGCGATTACGACCTGATCTTCGGCGCGGCAAAGCTGAATCTAAAGATCGTTGACCTGCCCATTCGTTACCGCGAACGGACGTACGGCTCCACCAACATCTCGCGCTGGAAACATGGGTTGTTATTACTGCGAATGGTCGCGTTCGCCGCGCGGCGGATAAAATTTGTTTAATGGGTGGAAATCCCGAAGGGATGACATTGCTATTGGGAAAATAATATCACCCCTTCGGGGTTACAAATCACACACACAACCATCTATAATCATTTGACCCTTTCGGGGTCTAAAGACAATTACGAGTCATTCATCAAAGAAACGTGCCATGGGAATCAACCTTCACCAAGACCTAATCAACAAAAATCACGAGTTATGGAATCGCAAACCACTCCTTCAATCTGCCTACAAGGATCTGTACCGGCTGATCTCTAAACAATTAAGCAACCTGCCTGACCCGAAAATCGTTGAATTAGGTTCAGGGCTGGGGAACATCCGTGATGTCCTGCCGAATTGTATACGCACGGACCTGTTTCCCTACCCATGGATTGACCAGATCGAAAATGGCTATCAATTATCTTTTAAGGACGAATCGATTTCAGACTTAATACTGTCGGATGTCTTCCATCATCTGAAATATCCCGGCACGGCATTGAACGAATTCCATCGCGTCGTCCGCAAAGGCGGGCGGGTGATCATGCTCGAACCCTGCATGAGCCTGTTGGGGTTACTTGTTTACGGAGTGTTTCATGTTGAGCCGATTGCCGTCACAAAAGAAATCGAATGGCTCGCCCCTAATGGGTGGTCGCCAGAACACATGGACTACTACGCCGCGCAAGGAAACGCCGCGCGCATCTTCGTGGGCAAAGGCTATCGCCCCCAACTCACGGCATGGAAAAGAGTCGAAACCATTCGCCTCTCGGCATTCGCATACGCCGCGTCGGGAGGCTATTCCGGTCCTCAACTCTATTCGACAGGGATGTACCCTGCCATCAAATCCCTTGAGAAAGTTCTCGACCTGTTCCCATCCCTGTTTGCGACGAGATTGTTGGCAGTCTTGGAGAAGTGAGAAACTAAACCCTGTTCGGTTCAGGCATGAGACCTGAACCAGTTTTAATTCAAGAGCTGGAGTTACAATGAAAAAGCACCTTTGGACTATCATGATATTGATGCTATTTGGATGTTTGCCAAATTCAGAATTGATAACTGCCTCGTTTACTCCATCACACCCTCCTTCGCCTGTCGTTTCAGAAACTACGATATCAACTGCACCAGCAACACCCACCTTCATCAGATCATTTCCCACACACACCATGGCCAACTCTAAACGCAGATGAGACGCTCGCGTTTCTGAATTATCTAAAGAATAGCCCGCCTTGCCAACTTCCTTGCTGGGGAGGAATTACACCCGGAAAATCCACCTTAAATGATATTCAAAAACACCTAAGCATTTTTAAGGGCGCTTCCGAAAGAACCAATTTATTCAAGGCTGGAGATTCATGGATAGCAGGAAATCTCTATATTGATTATCCAATCGGTAATACATTGATAAGAATATCATCAGGTTATCTTGTGCCATTTGATGGCGATACAGTTTCTAGAATTAGTATTAGTACATTCTCGATTCAATGCAAAACAGCTGGCCACATTTGTGGCAACAAAGATTACAACGAACTACTAAATTCATATACACTGCCACAGGTGTTATCAACATACGGCTTACCCGATCATCTATTCCTCACCGCTGATTTAAACGTAGCCGAGCCAACTTCACCAGACTATTTTTTAATTCGTCTGCCGTATCCAAAATTGGGCATTTTCGTTAGATATACTATGCCTATGGAAATCAAAACTGATACATATAGGTTTTGTCCTTCCGAATCTCTTATTGCATTGGATCTTATACCACCAGGGCACAGCGAGGATTACCAAGAATACTTTAAACAAATTCAAACTGATGAGTGGGGACCATCTCCTTTATCTGCACTTCTACCCTCCTACAAATCTACTGAGGAAGCAATTGGAATTACAAATGGAGAATTTCATCGGCTTATCATTTCTTCACCTGCCGAATGTTTTGAATCACCGATAGATATATGGCCTGAGCCTTAGTTTTCAATAGGCAAGCCTAAAAATAGTTGAGAATCTACGGACACACCCTCTCCCCCTCCTGCGGAATATATAAAGCAATCTCATCTTCGGGAAAAGCAATATCCAAACGGTAATTGCACAGGATGCGTCTCATTATCCCTCTCACCCATACATTGTTCTCCTCCGAAAACGCACGATTTCTGGAGAGTATCTTAAAAGTCAGCGGGTCAACAACGATTAGCGCAAAACGCTGGGATTCCATATCCTGCCGAAAGATGCCAAGATATTCCTCGTTATTCGCCATCGCCATTTCCATCAATTCTTCGCGCTCATATTCGGGAGTGAGCGTCACACTTTCGAGCATGCGCATGGAGATCAAGTGCCGCTGGGTAATGAACAGAATCTCCCCGCCCGACGCGTTCACTTGATCCACATGCTTCTGCAAACTCTCTAACACCGCTCCCGTTCTTGATGAATCGTAAGATTTGAAACCAATATTGAACTGGGTCGCAAACAAGATGGGAGTGACGATAACCAACATCGCCATGCCCCAATGCAAGGGAACGAATTGGGCAGTGGCATGAGGTTCAGGGCGATAGCGGGCAAAGACCAAATAGGAAAAGAGGATCAACAAGAGCGTGAAGTACGCGTCCAGGTTGTGCAGGTCTGCGCCGCCGCCGATCTTCAGGCTGACGACAATCCCGCCGATGAACAGGGCAACCAGCGCGGCAAGGATGAAAAACAATCGCGCCGGATGCCAGTCCGCGCGGCGCGAACGAATTTGCATAACCATGGCGATCCAAATTGGCAGGGAGGTCAGAATCGCCGCAGGAAGAATCCCCAGCGAATAGGTCTCGTTCGGCAGAAGCCGGTACCAGAGCAGGTCAGACGAGAGGCTGGTATAAAAATTTCCGCCATCGGGAATCCCTGAAAACGCAATATAAAACCGCTGTGAAGCAATTGCGATGACTGTTCCAATTACACACCAGAGGGCAGGCTTGAGCAGGTAACTCCAAAGACTCTTGCCATTGACAGGCGCTTCCAGCAAATACAACACAGCCGCAATCATTCCGGGGACGGGATACCAGTTGATGCGACTCCATCCAGCCCAGATCGAAGCCAATAGAACAGCGAACCAGACCCGTCGTGAGTCTCGATGCGAGAATCCATAAAGGAGAATCAGAACAGGCGCCGCGAGATGCAAATAGACGGGGCCCATCATCAGGTGGAGAATCATCCACATCCCCGCAAGCCATTTCAACCCGCGATCCTGAATCGAAAGCCGTTTTATCAACGCAGGAACGATCAGCCCCACCAGCGCAAGCCTCAGGAACACCTGCCAGAAACGATGAAACCATAACGGCAGGTCAAATAGATAAGGCGGCGCGAGCAGTAAATGCAACGAGGGATGAAGAATGGGCAGTGAAAATTCACTGCCGAAAATTTTTTCAGAGAGAAAGAGCGCGGGGTAATAATATCGGCTCGTCTCAGACCAGCCCATTGCAAACGGGTATGGTGTGATGCGCGGAAGGTTGGCGAGAAAAAAATGTAAAACCGATTGAGACAACAGCGCCGCGATCAACGCGATATGCCACGGCATTTCTTTGCGAAGAAGTTTGATGCCCCACATGCCCGCAAGGCTGAATAACCAGAGAACGAGCAGTCGCGCCCATTCTTCGCCTCCTAAAATTTTTCTGAAAAGAGAATTGGATGTGACGAGTGAAAAGCCGGTCAACGCGACGATGGACAACAGGATTCCCATCCAGCGCGCGCGCTCAACCTGACCGAACGCTTCAATCCGGTCCCAAAACCTGTCGCGTGCCTTCGAGAAGCCGACCACCAGCCCAAGCAATGCCAGCAAGGTTATCATGCTTAATGTCGTAAGCCCTGCCAGCCATGAACTGCTGGTTGCAATGACAACATCCAACCGCGCCGCAAGATTAATTAAGTTCCAAATGGAAAACAGCGGAAGCGCGGCGGTAACAATCAATAGTACACGCCAGAAAGTGGAACGGGAGGGTTGAATCAGGAAGTTCATTCGTTTATCATCGTCCCGCAGGCGTTGTCCTGAGCCTGTCGAAGGGTTTCGGTGGATGACTGCATCGGTTCCACTCAACCTGCGGGACGTTTTACACCAGAAGCAACCACGCGAATCGTCGCGGCGGCATCTTCATCCATATCCCCACTGATGAATTCAGGCTTGATGCGCGGCATGAGTTTGCGAAACGCATCCTCTTCGCGGGTGAGAATTTCAATTTCAACTTCGGCAAAACAATCTTCAAATGCCTTTCGGTAATTCCATAAACGATAACGGTTATGGTTGCTGGAGGGGTTCAACCAATTGCGCCAGGCGCTTTCGGAAAATCGCAACATCTCGAATGGATATTTGAAAAAGTGATCGCGCAGGTCCACAAAATGGATGTGCAGTCCATCCGGTTTGGTAAGAGACGCGAGCGAGCGCGTAATTCCTTCCACATCATCAAGATGTTCGTACACCGAACTGCTCAAAACAAAATCAACAGGCTCCACCTTGCCGCGCGCCTGCGCATCACGGATGTCATCCTCCAGCAACATCATCCATTCAGAGCGCGGACGCAAGCTGCGAGTCTCGGCAACGAAGTATTTTTCCTCAGCCCCGAACAATCGCCGGTTATGTTCCTCGTCGGGAGGCGCGTACTTGTCACATAAAATCACATGCGCCGCGCCCTCTTTCAATAAACCAAAGCCGATGTCGAAACTACCACCGTAGCCAAACACAAGCACGCGCTTGTTCTGAAACGAAAGCCCGCGCGGCGAAATCACGTCCGCGTAGCGTTGCACCGCCGCGAAGGGATTGCTCGTTTCGAGTCCCGGGCGGATGATGATGTTCCGCAACAGCAGAGCCCGCACCAGTTTTTCAGGCATAAAGCGGCGTATGACGCGGGGGAGGAGGTAGGTGAGGTTCAATGATTAAACTCGTTACCGTCTTTGCGAGGAGTGGCGCCGAGTCGCCACGACGAAGCAATCCCCGTCACGATATTGGAGATTGCTTCGCTCTGTTGGTTTCGATACGTCTTCGCAACGAACGCTCAAGGCTACTCAACCAACAGAGCTCGCAATGACGGGGGATGTTAAACAGAAAACTCCTTCAACGCTTGAATGACAGCCTTCTGCTCATCGTCGGTCATGTTCGTGTAAAAGGGCAGGCGCAACAACTGGTCACTCACCCGTTCGGTCACAGGGCAATCGCCCGCCTTGCCGCCATACTTCTCACCCATCGGCGAGAGGTGCAAAGGAAGATAATGAAAGACAGCATGAATCCCGCGTTCCTTTAAATGAGCAATCGCGGCTTGACGCTTTTCGAGGCTGGGGAGGAGAATGTAAAACATGTGATACGTCTGCTCGCAATGAGCGGGGACGAACGGCATTTGGACGTTGTTCTCCTCCGCCCAGTCGCCGAGTTCTTTGTAATATGTTTCCCAAATCTTCCGGCGCGCCGATTGGATCTGCTCACGCTCTTCCAGTTGCGCAAACAGGTGCGCGGCTAAAATTTCAGAGGGCAGATAACTCGAACCCACGTTCACCCAGGTATATTTATCCACCTGCCCGCGGAAGAAGCGGCTTCGGTTCGTCCCCTTCTCGCGCAGGATTTCAGCATCCTCAATATATTTTTGATCATTGATGAGGAGCGCGCCGCCCTCACCGGATGTAAGATTCTTCGTCTCGTGGAAACTCTGCGTCGCCATCACGCCAATCGTGCCGAGGTCTTTTCCCTTGTACTTTCCAAACAAGCCATGCGCGTTATCCTCGACGACGGGGATTCCGTGCCGATCCGCGATCTCCATGATCGCGTCCATTTCACAGCCGACGCCTGCATAGTGGACGACGACGATGGCGCGCGTCTTCGGCGTGATCAAAGCCTCCAGCCTGGATTCATCGAGATTAAGGGTGTCAGGCCGAATGTCTGCAAAGACCGGTTTTGCGCCGCGCAGAACAAACGCGTTGATGGACGAAACAAACGTGAACGATGGGACGATGACCTCATCCCCATCCTTCAAATCCAACAGCAACGCAGACATTTCCAACGCATGCGTGCAGGATGTGGTCAATAAAACTTTGGGCACGCCGAGGGCTTCCTCCAACAAGGCATGTGATTTTTTCGTGAAACTTCCATCGCCTGAAAGATGCGATGACTGAAGCGCTTGTTGGATGTATTCAAGTTCTTTTCCAACCTGGGTGGGTCTGTTGAACGGTACGGGCATTCATTTACTCCTAAAAATTATTTGTCTAAATATTGGGCGCAACCGGAAATATCCTGCTTTGGCGCCAGAAGTTGAATCTTCACTTTCTTCAATGTTTCCAAAGGTTCATAAAAACAGAGCAATGGTGAAGATACCCATTCCACCCAGGCATTGTTCTCCTCGCCGAATTGATCGGAGTCCGTCTGAATTTTTTCATGCAGGGGATGGGTGATGATCAGCGAGAATCGTCGCGAGGCAAGGTCTTGATAAAAATTTTCGAAGTACTGGTTGTTCGCGCTAAGCGCTTCGTTGATAAGAACTTTTTTATCGTACTCAGGAACCAGAGGTACACTAGTGATATACCCAAACGTGAGCAACTGACGCTGATCCATGAAGAGAATATCGCCGTTGGGTGCGGCTAATTCGACTTCACGGCGGATGTCTTCCAACGCTTTATTGGTGTCCCGTTCATAGGGCAACAATTCAGGGAAAGGACCGGTGGGGGGAATGTCCGCCAGGGTCATCACCCAGGGCATATCCTCTTCTGCAATTGCATTCGGGGTTAGCGATTTCAGTGACCGGTATGCGGGGATCACAACCATGAGAATCAACACGATGCGAATCCACACAGGCGAGCGGTCAGTTTGAAGTATCCAATCTCTTCCAGAATGTTGCCAGGCGATCACACCGGCAAACAACAAGCCGATTATAAACATATCCATGTTATGAAGGTCGCCGCCGCCGCCGATTTTTACGCTGACGATCAACCCGACGAGGAGGAAAGCCAGCAATGGGAATATGATTGCAAGTTTTTGCCAGATATTCAATACCCAGCGGCGGGAAATTGACAAATAGACCATGATGGCAATCAAAGGAACTACTGCCAGGAGCAAGCCAATCAAAATGCCATATCCATAGGTGGCATTTGGCAACAATCTATACCAAAGAAGTTCCTGAGCAGAAACTTGCGAACCAATTGCCGAGATGGAAACGCCGCCTCCTGCATGATTTACGAGATCGCCATTTGACTGTCTAAAAAACGAACTGACCCACACAATAAAACCTGGAACCAAAAAGGGAGCCATATACCCACCAAATATTCCTGCCAGCCCAACAGAAGTGGCGCGCCCCCAGGATCCTTTGCTCAATCGGTTATTCTGCAGAGTTGCACCGCTCAGTTCCAACATGCCAGCCCATATCCCCGGCGCAAATAGCCAGGTAAAACGACTGACTAGAGCGAAATAACTGGCGACTAGGACCAGTGGAACAGCCAGCCACAAAGGTTTTCGCCACGCGAACGCGACGAGAATGGCACACAGTAAAAGGGGTGGATGAATCGGTCCCTGGATCACATATACCATTACCCAGATGCCTGCCAGAATCCAATATGAGCGATTTCCATCTGAAGTCTTGAATGCAAGAAGACCGAGGATCAAATAGGGTACTACATTCACCAGCCCAACCCATAAACGCGCCTGCCAAATTGTGACACCGGGAATAAGAAATGCGATGCCGCCGATGAACTGTCTTCCAATATCAAGCAACACCGGAATGGGCTTATCTGCCGGATAGTCATACAGATCCCGTCCGAACAGGATCGAATAATCCCACCACCGGTTTCCCTCAGACCATCCCAATGAAAACGGGTACTCTGTAACGTTTGACAGCGAAACGGCAAAGACGGTTGTTCCAGAGATCAATACCAGGGCAGACAAAAATCCCAGCCAGGTGATGTTTTTCCCTTTTGTTTGGGTCAGGAGGATTCCAAGCAAACCTGCTGAAAGAGCCCATATCATCAATCGTAAATAAGGTCCATCCAGGATGATCCCCCAGGCGGTATATTGAAGCAACCAGACCGGCACGATAAGAACGAGAAAGACAACAACCCAACGGATCGTACCGAGCTTATCGCGCAGGGAAGCTGTTTTGTTCGAAAAGGAGGAAATTCTTTCATTTTCCCAAAGAATGAGGATCATCCCGATCAGGCACACCATGCAAAACAAAATAAACAGGAAAAATGCCAGCGCCCACTTAAACGAGAACAAGCCGAGCCATTCACCGGTCCCCCATGTAACATTCCAAAACTCCAGGCTGGAGGCTGTTAATAAAGACGTTGCCAGAGCAAGAAGAAGCAATCTTTGTACCAGCGTGCCGCGTTGCTGCATTAAAGGTCTCCTGATTTGCAGAAGCTGTTAACCAGCCTGTTGAAGAATGTCATTGAAAAATTTCAGCCGCGTAACTTCCTTGAGCGTCGATCCGATGCGTTGTTCAAGAACTGCCCGGTCTGCCCGTTTGCCACGCATTCGATAAGCAAATTCACGGATTGAATCTCCGTGCGTTTGAATATTATCCTCTTTATTGGGAATCTTCAACAGGAAACCGAAATCTGCATCGTCGAGGTCGGTATCCGCGTAGGCAACCACAAGCGGCAGACCCAGCGCAAGACACTCGCGGCTTTTGAGCGGCGAGGCTTCCTCCAACTGGATGCGGTGTAACGCCAGCGAACTTATGGCAACGTCTGCGCCTGCCAGCACCCTTTGGTATTTCTCTGCAGAGAGATACCCATGCATGGTTAGATTATCGGGTGGCGGCTCAAATTCGGGCAATTGATCGTAGCCCACAATATCCAGTTGAAGATCGGGAAAGCGGCGCGCAAAATCAACGAGTTTATCCACGCCGTGCCAGGCATAGCCGGGACTCCCAATAAAGACCAGCCGCGGGAATTCATTGGCAGGCGCAGGAAGGTGCTTGAATGATCCGATGTCTATGCCATTGGCTATCGTGCGGGTTGGTTTTCGGTAGGAGGCAAAGGCTGAGGAAACTTCCAATTCACGCGAGACAGTTACAAGTCCGAGAACGAGGCGCAGGAAGATGCCGCGAGTCAATTGGTTATACAAGCTGTAGATTCCGCCCAGTCCTTCATGCTGGGTCAAATCATTCGTGTTAATCTCTTCCACAACCGGCGCGATCTTCATCAGGCGATGTGCGGGGTAGACGTAAATGCCATATCGAAGGTAAATGATGTCTGGCTTGTATTCTTCGACCACGTTGACCATTTTATTCGCGGCGCGCGACCGATTGATCTCGGTTTGAAGCTTCCCATGAACTTCGTACTGAAAAAAATCCGCTTCAATTAAGCCGGAGTCCGGTCCATCTTTCGATGCGTGCATGAACAGCCGAGCCTCGTGCCCCATACCGCGCCACATCGCAATCTGACCCTGAATTTTTTTCCCGACACCTGAATTTTGTGTTCGGGGCCAATGCAAACTTATATAAGCGATTCGCATAATGTCAATCAATCGTACCTTGCGTAACAAGCTTCTTCAATTTTGGGAGAATTTCAATATACATGTTTCCCCAATCAATGTATTTGCCAACCAAGGTGACATTATGCCACAGCAGCGTGAACTTTCCTTCCACTTCCACACACTTGCGTGCTAATTCCAAAATGGATTTTCGACCTTCTGTAATCGTCATCTTTCTATATTCAATCAGCGTGGTATCCATGACGATTAATGGGATTTCAAGAAGGTCTATTTCGCGATCCTGTTCCAGGTCAAACGGCTTATAAGGATGGCACGTGCCACAACGGAACCCTTCGTGATCTGCATACCCAAGCGTGGAATCGTATTTCAACCTAACCTGCTCCCAATGCCGCCATGTATAAGGGACTCTAAATCGCAAAAAATGCTGCCTGCCTCCAAGAACTTTTTCGCCTAACGCATTTTCGAGACATTCCTTTTCCTGAGACAACACGCCGGGATTTTCAAAGGTGGTGTACCCGGGATGAAAGCCAATCTCGTGTCCCTGCTGTTGCAGGAATCGAAAGGCTTTTTGAACCAGTGAACCGGCAGGGTTATAGCCTTGTTGTTTAAGGCTGGCTTTCGCCGCCATGAAGTAAAAACGACTTTTGAGGCCTTGTTCCTTCGAACGGTTCGCCAGCTCATAAATTGCAAGGTATTTTTCGCCAAGTTGAGGATCGAATAACTGCGTACGTAGGGATTTGAATTCGCGTCTTACATTCTTCAATGGCTGTTTCGATGCCAATGTAAGCGTCAACGCTCGCGCAAGGGAAATCGGGCTGGCGTATTGATAAATATGGTCAACATCATGCGTGAGATTGATCTCAGGGACATTACGTCGCGGTGCCCAGCCTGGTACCGCCAGTTTGAGCCATTCTCTTAGGATTAGCGCATATTGATCTACGATTGGGATAGTGAGAAATCCCAGTTTATACGCCACAGAACTTGCGGCTGGAAAACGAGAATGTCTATCTTTCGTTTGGGCAACTGTCTCCTCCCAGCGCGAAAGCATGAACAGGCTTGCCGCAAGAATATCCGCATAAAATACGATTGAACCGTTTGGAAGTTGCTCTGCAAACGTTGTAGTCTTTTTATCAATATTCCTGCCCCAAAAGAGCGCGGGGATAAGGTTCTGGAACGGAAGGTTTGTTCCAAGCGGGAAAATTTCGTTTGGCGGGTTCCAGATCAAGTCTTGTTTGTGAAGCGTGAGCAATTCGTCCCAATCATCATCGTTTGCACGGCATATGGTTAAGTTAGGGCGCGACGGATCGGCATCATCTGGTAAACCATAATGAACAGGTAAATCGAGTTGTTCAAAACCTGTTGTATCTGCATCCGAGACAGGTATGCCCACCCGCCGAGCCAGTTGACGCCAGGTATAAATTTCAGCAGATTTAGATATCTTCATGGCGTGTCTCTGAAACGCATCCATAGATCAAATGTCGCGCCAACCAACCGCGAATTTATTTTTCTGATTTGAAAATAAGGTTTCTGTTTGCCGCCAAACGCGCGGAAGAATGGCTCTACGTTTTTCAACATTGAGCCTTCAAAGTCAAAGGCTTGTGTGACGCTGGAAGAAAATTTGATTGCCTTCCACAAACACAAACTATTTGCATCACTTTCCCGCAAATCTGGGTCTGACCCACTCATTAAGTAATAAGCAGATTGTTCATCCCAAATGATATAAACAGCGGCATGAACGCGCTCGCTTTCGTCATGCGCGAAGAATATTCGGCGGCAATCGCGGCTCTTACAAGCATTGTCAATACGTTCGATCACAGAACGATGGTAGGGGCTTTGTCGTCTCTGCCGTGTGAAGACCATTTCGTTTAACCCGATAAACTGGTCAAGGCTGAGATCGTCGCGCACGGTTAATTGTTTTTCGGCTTTGCGAATACCAGTGCGAATCTTTTTCTCCATACTGTCCCAGATTGCATCCGGATTTGTAAGATCTTCAAGCACATATGTATAACGTGTGGTCTGTTGGAATCCCTGCCAGTAAAACGGGAGCCAGTTCTCAATTGAATGATGAAAGTTCTGTTGAAAGACATCAAAAGGAGGCAGTTGTCTAATTAATTCCGTCATCAGTTCTTTTTCTTCCGCCAGTCGGTTCGTATATTTTCCCTCATATGTGCGAAGCCACGGACCTAATGTCTGAGTTAACGAAGGCATGTCCAAAATTCGCAGACCCCATTTCTTCTTCATCACGTAAGGCATACGCGCGTGCAAAATGCCACCCTTTTCGATTCGCGCTTCACCCCAGGCGCCAGGTGCAACAACATCCAGCCACCAGGGCTGAGAAAAAATCGATCCTGTATCTTGCTCTAAGCCTTCCACAACTCGTTGACCTTTTGCTGAAGACGTGCATACTCAGCATCATCTATCCTCTTCCCATTGGAATATGGAAACGATTCTGGTACTTCGTCTTTTATAAGTGCATTCACACCGTGTTTATTAAAAAACTTTTGAACATTTTCTAGTGTCTCGCGTGTATCTTCGCACAACCCGCGATACGAAACATACAAAAAACGATCTTCTCCATACCGCTGGCTATCCTCTTCAATCTGTTTATAAATATAATATACCTGCTCGACCACCTGCTCCCAATAAGGATGCTTCTTAATTTCATTAACCTCTCTAGGTGGAACAGACCACCAATCATTTTTGTTACCATTGCCTTTCAGGCGTCCTTCAAGAATTGACTGCGCAGTGTCCAAAGGATCGCGTTGAGATACAAGAAAAACCGCCTCCGGAAACGCCTCCATAATCGGGGCAATGCGCATCGAGTTATAGGTATTCTTGAAAATCATGGATGCACCGAATCTTTTGGATATGCTCAACACGTGACGTTGCAATTCCAAGATGCTTTTATGGCTTGTTGCTTTGGGTGGGACATATACATGCTCGCCTTTTGGAAACCAGCGATACCAAAATTCACCAGCCTCATTCGGACCAAGGATTGATTCTGTTTTCCCATAGCGGGAGTCGTAGCCCAAACTTTCGCGTGGGAGCAGAGCGCCAATCCTTTTCGACAGCCACATCCCAATAGTGGGTGCGGTGTAAAACTTGGATGCGAGATTGTTCAAATAAACAAAGTTGAATCGGTTCACCAATACCTGATATAGCAATGTCGTACCTGATCTGGGAGGTCCAATCACAAACACTGGGTGCGAAAAAGAACTTTCGTCTATTGAAACAGAAGCCAATAACAATTTTTCGACAGGAGTTAAGGTGGCACGCATTATGAAATCCACTGCCTGACTAAGCACTCTAAATTTATTTACCATATTCCGTTTCTTCCGAACCGTATGTGCCAATCCGTTTGATAATTTTTGCAGGCGTGCCCCCTAGCACGATATCATTCTCCTCAAAACTTTTAGTCACAACTGCACCCGCCGCGACAACAACATGATTTCCCAGCCGGACTCCTGGCAAGATAATACATCCCGTTGCCAGCCAGCAGTTATCACCGATGACAACGGCCTCACCCCCAACATACTTTTCGAAATCCTGCATATCATGATTCATACTGATAATAGAGACCTTTGGTCCTATCCAGACATTCTTGCCAAAGATGATCCCATTTCGTCCATCGAGATAACATCCCATGGAGAGTCCGGGGCACCGCGTGCCCTTCTGAATCTTCGTTGGCTCAATAATTATTGAAGTCGGATGAACGGGCCACGGCACGTGGCTGTTGATACGTAGAATCTTTTGGAAAAAGACAGCGCGAATCAGGTTTTTGGCGGAAAACCTTCTATTTGAAAATGACGCGCCAAAAAGCCCGAGAAAAATAAACAGGAGTTCGGTAATCCACTTTTTCATTGTCACTCATACTTGATCGACTCGATGACAGGAGCCGCGGCAGGGTTTGACTTTAGCTCAGTAAGAATACCCTGCATCACAGCAGTACGAGGCTTTCGCCACTGTTCCTTCTTATTCAACATACGAAGGCGCAGATATTTGGCCATCCCATTTTGCAATCCGTACCACAGACGCAACAATAGAGGTGATTCGCGCACCGGAATATTCGATACGCGCGGGTAACCAAGCAGAGTTAGTTCTTTGCCTGCAACTGACTCAAACAGCGCAATCTGGCTTGGGGAAAGTTCCTTTTTAAATTTTGCGAAATTATCTTTTAGAACAGGCTTGCTCAAATTCTCCCAAAAAGCGCTTTGCGAGGCAAGTTTTTTCGCAGAACCGCCACCGTGATAATTCAACATCTCATCTTGGAAGGGTTCGTCTAAAAAATTGCATAAACTGCGAAGCGTCGTCTCTGAGTCTGCAATCAAATCTTCGTAGCGCAACAGGTGAGCGTGTCCGCCTTCCTTAAAAGAATAATACGCTTGCAGACAAGCCTGCTGTTCTCTTTGCCATTGTTTGGCAATGCTGTGAATATGCAAACTGGATGTTCCAACTTTTCGCATCGAACAGGCATAATCACGCCCATCCCGAAACAGGTAAATAAAACGCGCATCCGGCAAAGTATGTTTGATAGCAAATACAAAATCGAACAGATAATTATCCTTACTTGCCCAGGCAGTCTTGCCCTGTTCTCTGGCATTCAAGGAATAAAGTGTAGAAATTAATCCCCATACAGACCTTTCCGTCAATGCATCAAAGATATTATCAACAGAGGCTTGTAACCTTAATTCTTCAGGGTGAGTCTTATTTATAGCAACTGCATCCGCAATCATTCTTTTCATATTCACATCAATTGCTAAATCATCGTAATAAGGACGATAAGTCGATAAAAAGCGCGGTAGCTGCGCTGCCGGGGGCGCACTGATATTCGAGTGGGCATTTAACATTTCCCGAAGCAGGTTACTGCCTGATCGTTCTGAAGACATGATAAAAATTGATTTCATTCCTTCGCCTCTTGAAAGATCCTGCCAAACAACTTTGCGTAAGGTTGAGGCAATATGGTCTTTAAATCCTTTGCCATTCGTCGATAAGCTTTTATTTCTAATAGAAGAAGAGTCATAAGGTAAATCAACGAAGCCGCCATAGCTTTGACAAGTAGCAACGCCAAAGGATCCGTTGTTTCAAAAATGGCTGGAGCCAAGAATCCGGCATATGCGCCAAACCCAAGTCCCAGCAGAGGTGGGAGGAACATTTTCCATGAGGAGTAACTAACAAACCTGCTGGAAAGCCTCAGCAATCCAATAATGCCGACCAGAAGCATGAAATCTGCCGCCAACCCGATCCCTTCAACCCCATACAACTGCGCCAGCACAATAACAAGAGGAATGAATATGATCATCTGGATGAATCGATTCCGCGTCAGCAATCCCGGTTGCCCAACGGCAATCAGCAAATTTCCAGCTGATAAGAGCAGTGGATCCAGAAAGCAATATACTATCATCAACTGAAACGTTAAAACCATGGGAAGCCATTGATCTCCCAACAATTGGCTCACAAATTCAGGTGCAATCACAAACAAGATTAATGAGAAGAGACCGTTCAAACGCGTGATGAAACTGTTTGAGATAAAAAAACTTCTGGACAAAAGAGATCGGTCATTTTGAAACTTTGCATATGTGGAAAAGAAGACGCCGCTTAAAGGTTCGGCAATCACCTGCCGTGGATAACGGGCAAACTGGAATGCCCTTTCATAAAAACCCAATGCCTGGTTGCCTAACGCTGTACCTGTCCAAAAGTCGTCGAATTGATCCAGCGCGTATGTAAGCTGTTTGCCAATCACCACGGTCCACCCAAAGCGGAGATTTTCCCTTGCCAGTACGATATTGAATCTCCATGAAGGCTTCCAGGGTATACGGTATAGAATCAGGCCGATAAAAAATATGAATGTATTGACAAAATAAATTCCCACTACAAGACTCCAAACTCCCCACCCTTGCAAAGCCAACAACGGCGAAACAACCAGACTCAATACCGAACTGATAAGTTCGAGAATAATTGTTCTCTGAAAATTGACCTGATGAGCAAGAACCGCTTCCTGTGTGGAATAGGATGCCTGTAAAAACCAAATCAGTCCCAGAGCGATTGTGATACCAGGAAGTAAAACGCGATCCGGATAAATATATTTAAAAGTTGAAACAAGTACGATAGTCAATAAAACCATGATGAATTGCAACCCCATTCTCAGCCAGAAATGTGTGGACACATTGTCATCACTCAACTTTTCAGCGCGAACCAGTTGCATGTTCAAGCCAAAAGTGCCACCAGTATCTAAAAACTGGACAAAAACAAGCGCCAACCCAACCAAACCAAATTGATCCGGGGCAAGTAATCTTGCCAAAAGGATCGTTCTACCGAATTTTATAACCGCACTGATCGTCCGAATTATCAGACTATTCGCCGCGCCGGAAATAGAGCGTCTCACGACCTCAGCATGTGTCAAATTCCCATCGTTCATGTTGTCATTCATACGAAAACTGAATTATTCTCTCAATAAGGCAGAACCCACACGGTAATATGCAAAACCCTGTCTCAACGCCGGTTCTTGAGCAAACATCTTTCTCCCATCAACAAGGATCGGATTCTTGAGAGTCGCGTGAAGCGCGTTCAAATCCAGTCCACGATATACACTATGCGCCACCATCATCACCACCGCGTCACAACCTTTGACTCGTTCGTACACATCGCCATTGTATTCAGGAATCCATGGGTCATGGATAACAGGATCAGCCCCAAGGTCAAGAAGGATGTGTGCGAGGGCTTCGCTTGGGCTGTTGCGTGTGTCATCGCTGTCTTCAAGATAGGAATATCCAAGTATGGCAACGCGCGCGCCTTTGATTTCACATCCCGCTTCTTTAAGTGCATCCTGAACCAACTCTGCCATGTGGGATGGCATTGAATCATTAACTGAGCGCGCCGCCGGAATTAAACGCAACGGGACTCCTCTTTCATTTGCTCCATGAACAAGAAGCCACGGGTCCTTCGGAATGCAATGACCGCCGACTCCCGCGCCGGGGAGATGCATCTGCCGCATGGGACTCTTGTTAACGAGTTCACGTACCTTCCACACGTCGCCACCAGCGGCTTCGGCAATCAACGCGACTTCATTTGCAAACGCAATCTGAACATCGCGGTAGGCATTCTCAACCGTTTTTACAAGCTCTGCAGTAATGCAATCCGCCGCGTCAAGATCGGCTTCAACGATATTTTTATAGAGGGCGATCATTGCATCCGCTGTGTCGGAGGACATGCCTCCCGCCACACGACTCATCAATCGCAAATTCTTCAATAGTTTGCCCGGCATTACACGCTCGGGGCAATTGCCAAGATAGAAACCATCATTTAGTTTTTTACCGCTGTATTCTTCAAGCAAAGGCAGGGCGACATCATGCATGGTGCGCGGCGCAACAGTCGACTCGATAATGACCAGCGAACCATGTTTCATTACTGATGCCAGGCTTGTGAGCGCGGCGCGTAAAGCCTCATAGCGCGGGATGTGGTTTTCATCCACCGGAGTTTCGACGGCGATCAAAAAAATATCGCGGTCGCCCAGTTCGTTGTGCTCTGTCGTTGCGCGCAGGCGACCGGAGGATATGGCGATTTTCAATAACTCAGCCAGCCCGGGCTCTTTTCCATCAATTGGGTTGATTCCCTGGTTGATCTTTGCCACAAGCTCAGGCAAAACATCCACGCCCAGCACGTTAAACCCCTTCTCGGCAAACATCGCGGCTACCGGCAAGCCCACATAGCCCTGTCCGATCACTGCCAGGCGGGCAGACTTATTTTGAATTTTGGAACGAAGCTCGCTTAGAGTCATGAGAGTTCGACCACTTGGTGCTTCTGCCCGGATTCGATCAGCGCCAAAGAAATCCTGAGAGCGGCAAGCCCGTCTTCACCGGAAATAGGAACGGGTTGCCCGTCGTGTATGGCTTTAAGGAAGGCTTGAAGTTCGGCTTTCAAAGGCTCAAAACGGGGAATGGCATAACGCGTCATACTCCCTTCGCTCACGCCTTTGATTGCCTGAAGCATTAACCATTGAACGTCTTTCACGAGCGAGTTTTCGTAAAAATACAGATCCTGTGTCAACGCGTCCACACGGAACAAGCCGCGTTCGCCAAGCACAAAGACTTCGCGTATTTTCGTCGGGGTGAGCCAGTTGATTTCGAGGCCGCCAATCAACCCGTCGGGAAAGCGCAGCGTTGCCCAGAGTAAATCTTCATGATCGGTGTGAATCCGCTGTTCGGTTTCGGAATATACGCGGATGGGGTCTGCGCCTGCCAAAAAACGCATGATGTCCACATCGTGAGGAGCAAGATCAATAACCACGCCAACATCCTGTATACGCGTTGGGAAAGGACCCGCGCGCCGGCAGAAAATCTGGTAAATGCGCCCAAGTTCGCCCGCATCCAATTTTTGTTTGAGCGCCTGGATGGCAGGGTCGAAGCGCACCACATGCCCGATCATCAATTGCTTTTTTACCGCGCGCGCTTTTTTGATCAAACGCGCGCCCTCTTCAAGAGTCGCCGCGATCGGTTTTTCAATCAGTACGTTTACACCGGCATCGAGCGCCGCGAGTCCCACTTCCTCGTGCATGGCTGTTGGCACAACAACGGAAACAGCATCGGGCTTTTCCTTATCCAGCATCTCGTGATAGTCTGTGTAGGCGCGAACCCCAAATTTATTGGCAGTTGACTCAGCCTGGATGACATCTGCATCTGAAATTGCGACCAGGTCTGCTTCAGGCAGTTCGCTATACACGCGGGCATGATGCCTGCCCATTGTGCCTACGCCAATGACTGCGACCTTCATTAGTTCTTCCCCATGAATTCGTTGACCGCGCTGACAATCGTTTCAAGGTCAGAAGGACTCAAAGAGGGATGAACCGGCAGGGACAAAACTTCCTCTGTCGCATGTTCGGTTTCAGGCAAACTGTCTTTATAGCCCAGGTCACTCACATAAAAACTCTGCTTGTGGATCGGCACCGGATAATACACTTCGGATGCAACTTCATGTTCCTGCAAATACGCGCGGAGGGAGTCCCGCTTCGCGCCTGGAACCCGGACTGTATACTGGTGAAAGACGTGAGTCTGCCCCTCAGGCACATGCGGCGTCACGACTCCCTTCAAGTTTTCGCTCAGGAATTTGGCATTCGCCTGCCGTTGCGCGTTGAATTTTTCGAGTTTTTTCAGTTGCACCAGACCAATCGCGGCGTGGATATCGGTCATGCGGAAGTTGTACCCAAGTTCATCGTGATAATAACGGACTTTCATCCCATGCTGCCGCAGGACGCGGGCCTTCTCGTTGATGGCTGAATCATTGGTTGTGATCATGCCCCCTTCGGCGGATGTCATGTTCTTTGTCGGATAGAGTGAGAACGTTCCGGTCCCAAATGAACCCACTTTGCCATTTTTGTAACCCGCTCCGTGACTTTGGCAGGCATCCTCAATTACAGCCAGTCCATGTTTTTCCGCGATCTTGATGATCGGCTCCATATCGCAGGAGAGTCCATACAGATGCACAGGCAAAATCGCTTTCGTCTTTTTCGTGATCGCGGCTTCAATTTTCGCGGGATCCATATTGAATGTGCGCGGGTCAATATCCACAAAAACCGGTCGAGCGCCTGTGAACAAAACGCTGTTCGAAGAGGCAATGAACGTAAAGGCAGAGGTAATGACTTCATCTCCATCGCCGATCCCATGCGCGAGCAATGCAAGGTGCAGGGCAGTCGTGCCGGAGGAAGTTGCAATGGCATGCTTCACGCCGCACATCGCCGCGAACCCGTCTTCAAATGCCTTGACGCGTGGACCCTGGGCGATGATCCCGGAATCCATCACTTCCAATACTGCCTGTTTTTCCTCCTCCCCAATTTGGGGTTTTGCCATGTGAATCATTTGATTTTCTCCCAATCCTGAATGGATACTTCAACTGTCCGCCCGCACTTCGGGCATTTCAATTGAACAGTCGCGTTCGACTGTGATTCCTGTTCGAAAATTTCACCGCAGGCGCAGACGAATCCGCGCAGGCGAGCTGGGTTGCCAAAGACCAGCCCATGCGCGGGCACGTCTTTTGTCACTACGCTTCCGGAACCGACCATCGCCCACTCGCCAATCGTGATCCCGCAACGGATGGTGGAATTCGCCCCAAGCGCCGCGCCTTTTTTGATGCGAGTCTCGCTTAACACCCAGTCATCTGCGGCTTTCAAAGTGCCATCCGGGTTGACGGCGCGGGGCCGCATGTCGTTGGTGAAGCAGACGTGAGGTCCGACAAAGACGCCGTCTTCGATCACAACGCCATGATAGACAGAAACATAATTCTGGATCTTTACGTTATTCCCAATCGGCACATCAGCATCCACATAAACGCCTTTCCCAATAATCGAGTTGGAGCCAATCTTCACGCCCTCGCGCACCTGGGCATGATGCCAGACGCTGGAGCCTTCCCCGATCTGGGCTTTTTCTGAAACATCAGAAGTTGGATGGATTCGGATTCCCATAATTGATTCCTTTACTTTGCCTTTGTGATGATGTGATAATCCTGCCCGACCACCTTCAAGACGATACCATTGGGCGAATCGAGCAGGCGAATGCCAGCCTCAATGCAGGTCAGTCGTAAAATGTCCACGATCTCATCATTGCCTTCAATGTAAGCCTGTGTGATGTCCTTTTGATTAAGTTCGCCGACAAACGCTTTCGCCTTGTTGCGAAAGTCGCCATAGACCTTGAGCGAATCCCGCGCGTAGGAAACTGCACGCTGGGTGAACACCGTCAATCCTTCGGGCGTCAGGTCATATTTCAGGCGCGTCCGATCCAGGTGTGAGACCTTGATCCAGCCGCGATGGATCAGCCTTTTGATGTACCAATTCACACTGCCAACAGCAATGCCGAGGCGGTTTGAAAGGTTCGCCTGGGTGACAAGGGAATCCTGGGCAATTTCATTCAATAGGGAGTATTCGTGTTCTTTGATCTCTGTCATAGGTTTGAGCATTCAGTTTCTGAATTCTCACACAAAAATTCTCCCCTGTCAAGCAAATAACCTCACAAACCAGGGTTTCAGCTACTTCAATTCCTGCAACAATATTTGGCAGATTTTTTCAGCCGCGTGACCGTCGCCATAGAACGGCGGTCGTTTTCCCATCGGATGCCATTTCTCAAACAGGTTTTGGATCAATTGCGCGTCCACACCAGCCAGTCTATTCCAACCGGCAGATACGGTTTCCACCCATTCGGTCTCCTCTCGCAACGTGATGCACCGCACGTTGAGCAAATAGGCTTCCTTTTGCATGCCGCCTGAATCTGTCAGGATACAACTCGCGTTTTCCAGCAACTGCAAAATATCCAACGGACCAAGCGGCTCAACCAGAGAGATATTCGAATGTATGGCATTTCCCCATTCGTTAATCATTCTTCGCGTGCGGGGATGAACAGGAAAAATAACCCGCGTGCGAAGAGCGCCCAGGGCATTCAAAATGGATTGCATATTCCTGGGGTTATCCGTGTTCCCGGCACGATGAACAGTCGCCAACGCATACTCTCCCTTTTTCACGCCCAGTTGAGAGAGCAACGACAGGCGATTTCGTGCCAATCCAAGATTGTGGAGAAGCGCGTCGTACATCACATCCCCAACTTGATGGACTCCCCTCGTGATGCCCTCCTTTCGCAAATTCTCAACAGCTGCATCTGTGGGACATAGCAACAGGCTGGAACCATGATCCGTCAATACGCGATTGACCTCTTCGGGCATCGCTCGGTTATAGGACCTCAAGCCTGCCTCCACGTGAGCAAGCGGAATCCCCGCCTTAGCCGCCACCAGCGCCCCCGCCAGCGTGGAGTTGGTATCCCCGTAAACCAACATGCACTCCGGCTTGATGTCGGCAATCACCTTTTCCAATTCGATCATCATCCTGCCAGTCTGCTCGCCATGTGATCCGCCTCCAACACCGAGATTAAAATCAGGCTCGCGCATGTCCATCTCTTCAAAGAAGAGATCAGACATTTCATAGTCGTAATGTTGACCTGTGTGGATCATCACCTCTTTGAAATCCGCAACCAGCGCGCGCGAAACCGCCGAAGCCTTGATGAATTGAGGTCTGGCGCCCACAATGGATGCGATAGTCTTCATGGCAATTAATTTTCTCTCACTATGCAGGCAACCATACAGTCGCGGACCCAGCAAGACAGATTTCCCCGTTCGCGTTGAATACATTCGCATCCAAAACCAAACGACGTTTCTCGGCAATTAACCGATTCACTTTCACCGTTGAAAGAGATTTCTCCGCAAACCCAGCATCCAGATGGATCGAGTTCAGGTCACCAACAATTTGAGCAAACTGCTTCACGTCATCCGCCGCAATAAATCGCTCAAACGACAACCCATCGCCTTCCTTATATGAAAATTCAGATGACATGATATTTCCCTTCGATCTCAAGATTCTTTTTCGGCAATCTCAAGAAGGTATTCCCCGTAACTATTGCCGGAGAGCGCCTGACCCAATTTTCTTAATTGGTCTTTTGAAATATATCTCATTCGATACGCGATCTCCTCCGGGCATGAAATCATCAACCCCTGTCTTTTTTGAATGGCTTCGATAAACATCGCCGCCTGGAGCAGGGACTCGTGGGTGCCTGCATCCAGCCATGCCACACCGCGACCGAACACTCTCACCTGCAACTGTCGGCGTTCGAGATAGATTTTATTCAAATCGGTAATTTCGATCTCACCTCGCGCGGAAGGATTCACAGCCTCTGCTGACTTCACAACTTGATTGTCGTAAAAATAAATTCCTGGCACCGCGAAATTGGATTTTGGCTTTACTGGCTTCTCCTCGAGACTCAAAACCTTCTCATCGGCATCGAACTCCACAATTCCATACCGTTCAGGGTCATTCACGCGGTATCCAAAAATGATCGCGCCTTCGGTCAACGACGCGCACTTTTGTAAAAGTGAAATCATCCCCTCGCCATAAAAAATATTGTCGCCCAAAATCAAACAGACCGGGCTGTCACCAATAAATTCACGCCCAACCAAAAATGCATCCGCAAGCCCACGCGGCTCGGCTTGTTCGGCATACTCAAACTTCAACCCCCACTGCAAGCCGTCCTTCAACAATTCCCTGAACGCGGGCAATGCATCCGGCGTGCTGATGACCAATATCTCGCGAATGCCCGCCAGCATCAACATCGAAAGCGGGTAGTACACCATCGGCTTGTCGTAGACTGGCAACATTTGTTTACTGGTGGCAATCGTCAGCGGGTAAAGACGCGTGCCTTTTCCTCCGGCTAAAATAATTCCCTTCACTTGGACTCCTCGGCGCGCCACGCGTAATTCTTTTTGATCCACTCTCCATACGAACCGCCGCTGACCTGATCCACCCACTGCGGATTCGATAAATACCAATCAATCGTTTGACGTAAACCCGCTTCAAACCCGACTTCAGCCTGCCAGCCCAACTGACGCGTGATCCTGGCTGAATCAATCGCGTACCGCTGATCGTGTCCCGGGCGATCCTTCACAAAACGGATCAAGTCCTTGTAACTCTTCAAGCCCTGCTCGCGCAACTGCGGGACTTCCTCCGGCGGCGCAACCTCATCGAGAATACTACAAATTTGATTCACGAGGTTGATATTCTTCCGCTCGTTGCTTCCGCCAACGACATACACTTCACCGGGCACGCCTTTTTCAAACGCCAGCTTGATCGCCCTGCAATGGTCTTCCACGTACAGCCAATCGCGCACATTCGAGCCATCGCCATACACAGGGAGTTGTTTGCCTGAAAGCGCGTTGAGAATCATCAACGGGATCATCTTCTCAGGGAATTGATAGGGACCATAATTGTTCGAGCAGTTGGTGATGACTGTCGGCAAGCCATACGTGTGGTGGAAGGCGCGCACAAAATGATCGCTCGCCGCTTTCGACGCGGAATAAGGGGAGTTCGGCGCGTAGGGCGTCTCTTCCGTGAAACATCCATCCGCCCCCAAAGAACCAAACACTTCATCCGTTGAAACATGAAGGAAGCGAAACAGTTTTTTTCGTTCCTCAGGTAAATCATTCCAATATGCGCGTGATGCTTCAAGCATGGAATACGTGCCAACCACATTTGCCTGAATAAAATCTTCCGCGTTGACGATGGAACGATCCACGTGAGATTCTGCCGCAAGGTGGAATACCCCGACAGGCTGATGTTTTGCCAACAGAGACGAAACCAATTCGCGATCCGTAATACTGCCCTGCACGAACGTGTACTCCGGGTTCCCCTCCAAATCTGCCAACGAGAGCGGATTGGCGGCATACGTCAGCAGGTCGAGATTAATGACCCGATATTCGCGGCGCTGAATCAACAGCCGCACAAAATTCGTGCCGATAAATCCGTTGCCGCCTGTTACAAGAACAGTTTGCTTTACAACCATATTTATCCTTTCATACGGGCCTGGCTTTTTGTTCGCCAAGGATTGACATAAATATTATCTCGTACTGCCCGGCAATGCGGGTAATTTCAAAAGATTTCGCCTTCTCCAAACTGGATTGGCGCAATGATAACAGGCGTGCTGGATTTTTGAGCGCGTCCCGTAACCTCCCCGAAAAAGCGGCGGTATCCTGCGGCGGAATCAAATAGCCGTTTTGATCTTCGTCCACAAGGTCAACAAACCCGCCCACGCGGCTGGCTACGATGGCGAGTCCTTTGGCTAATGCCTGCACACCAACGACAGGCAATCCCTCCGAAAGAGACGGCATGAACAAAATATCGCTCTTGTCGAACCATGTCATCACTTCTTCAGGGGTGATCCAGCCGGTTAGAGTAAAACGATCTTCCAAGCCAAAATCGGCAATTGATTTTTTCACTTCGGGCAGTAAAGGTCCATCGCCGATCATCACACAATTCCACGGCTGGTCTTTGATTTCATTCAAGATGCGGACAACCTGCGCAGGAGCCTTCTGCGGCATGAAGCGCCCGGCAAAGACGATGACAGGCGGGTGGTTGATTTGAATCGAATGCGGTTTCAGTGAATACACATCCACGCCGTTGGGGATGACGAGAATTTCCTCACTGTAATGTTGCAAAGCAAGCCTGCGCGTAAATTCACTGACAGCAACTCTCGCCGCGGCATTCTTCCAGATCGGGCGCGTGAACGGGAATACGGGCCGAAACCAGCCGCCCGTTTTTTCGGGCACGCCGCCCGGCACATCTCCGAGGTGGGCAGTTAAAACGTAAGGGATGCCTGTGATCCGCGAAAGGATCCATGCCAGCGCGCCCGCGGGAACCGCGAAGTGCACGTGAATAACGTCAGGGTGGAAAACGCGAATTAGACGGAGCCCAGCCCAAAGTCCCGCGAGAACGTAGGCAAGCATGGATAAGAATCCCGCGCGAAAAGGTTGAGTCCGCAGGGATGGAATCCGAATGATCTGGTATCCATCCCGCTGCTCTTGATACGATAAATTTTTTAGATGAGAAGTTAAGACTTTGATCTCATGCCCCCGTTTGGCGAGCGTCTCGCAAATACTTTCCGCCGCGCGCCCGCCCCCTCCGCCGATTGGGGGAAACTCATGGTTCAAAACAAGAATGCGCATCACTTGCCGCGCTTGATATTGAAGACTTCGCGAACCGTGTATGTGGGCTTGGCTTGCGACTCGTGATAGGTGCGCGCCAGCAATTCTGCGATCAGCCCCATGAGGATGGACTGAAACCCGAGGATAAAAAACATGACACCCACGAGGAAGAACGGTGAGCCAAGTACGGAGACGTTAAAAAATACGCGCCGGATAAAAAGATACAACAGCAATGCCGCGCCGAGGACGCTCAACCCCATGCCTGCCCCGCCAAAAAGACGGATTGGTTTATGCGAGTAATCAAGCAGGAATTTCACTGTGAATAGATCAAGCAGAACTTTGAAGGTTCTTTCCAAGCCGTAATTTGCCCTGCCAAACCGGCGCGGGCGGTGGCTGACGGGCATCTCGGTGATGTGCGCGCCTATTGAATGTGCGAAGACCGGAATGAAACGATGCATCTCGCCATAGAGTCGAAACCCTTCGAGCGCATCGCGGCGATAGGCTTTGAGGGTGCAACCGTAATCGTGTAAATGCACTCCGGTCACCCACGAGATCAACCCGTTGGCAATGTTGGATGGAATGGTGCGCGTGAGGCGGCTGTCTTTACGATCCTTGCGCCAGCCGCTGACGAGATCATAGCCCTCGTCGAGTTTTGTCAATAGTTTTGGTATATCTGCCGGGTCATTTTGCATATCGGCATCAAGCAGGACGATGGTATCGCCCTGGGCATGGTCAATCCCGGCGGCAATGGCGGCGGTCTGCCCAAAGTTGCGCCGGAAGATAACCACACGCACGTGACGCGAGTCTGTTTTTGCGAGGGCTTTGAGGGTGTCGGGGCTACGATCCCGACTGCCATCGTCCACAAAGACGACTTCCCATGATTTTTTCGTGAGTTTCATTGCCTGGTGAATCGCCTCATACAGTAGAGGCAAATTTTCCTCTTCATTGTAGACCGGGACGATCAGTGAAACGTTCATTAAATGCTTCCTTATGTGAATCTGTCTCGTCATGGCTGATGGGCTTGCCAGCGCCATACGTATTGATCGCCGAACAAGCCGACATATTCGATTCCGTTTTTTTCTGAAAAAACTTCGAATGGCTGGTACGGGATCAATTTTAGGATAATTTTATCAATAACTATCCATCCCGAATCATACTGGTTGACAAGAGCCAGCGCCTCTTCCTTCGGCATATCACTTTTGAAGCGGTGCGTTGCTTGAAATTCAGGCTCCCCTTTCCAGATGACATAGAGGTCATAGACTGTGTGGATCAACACATCCCCGTCCCGAACATTTTCGAGCATATAAGTATGGACTTCCTCCAATTCATAATGATAATCCTTTGAAATCGGCATGTATGGGTCGCTCGAGGTCATGGGAAGAAGGCTCTGACGAATATTAAGGAAAGACGCCCCCAGAGCAAATGCCATCATATATTGGATGGTTCTGTTCTTCGAGAAAGTGAAGGTCTGCAAAAATATCCAAACCACATACAGACCAAACGCCATGAATAGGACAAACCATAGTTGAGTTGTACTCAAGTGGCGCGTGCTGATAAATGTATTGGAGGAAAATACAAAAAAAGACAGGAAAGCCGCGTATAGTGAAAGCAGGAAGACGGGAATGAAATTAACACGCCGCAACAGGAAGCTGGCAGAAACCGCCCCCAACAACCCCAACGCTGGAATCAGCACAAGGCGGTCAAAATACCATTGCTGGGGAGAATTAGGAAAGAAGTATTGGATAGGGAGGGTGTTGAAGGCAAGAGTGAGGGAGAAACGCTGTAACCAGATGAATCCACCCGCCAATGCGCCGGTTACAACGAAGAGAATGATAAACAGGTTTTTTCGGTCCCCCAGATCCATCCTGAAAAAAATAAAAACTGCAAACACCAAATATGCCAGGAGGATCAATTTAAAAGTTGAACTCGTATCAATTTCGAGCGCATAAACTGGAGGGAGCGCAAGAAGCAAACCCAATAACAACAAGGAAGGTTTGAATAAAATCTTCCAATCCTGATAAATACGAAAACGGTCGGGAAATCTCTCGAGGAACAAGATCATTGCAAGGATGATCCAGAAATAGAAAAAAGGATAGTAAGCATATTCACGCACATGCCTGCCAAAGGTGATCACCAGCGGGTTTGTTGCAAACAACGCAACCGAAAGAACAGCGATGACGCGGTTCATCCTTCTTGCGATCAGGTACAGGGGAATGATCGCCAGCGCGTTGAATATCGCCCCCACCCATCGCGCTGCCCAAATTTCAAAGCCGAAAACCCGAAATGCCAGCGAGGAAGGGATTGTGACCAGCCACAGGCTTCGCTGATATACCGATTCAAGGGGGGCGCCCTGCGCAATTTGTTTTGCGGCATTCAGTTGATAATACTCATCCACGCTGGGGAAGATATTCCCCAGGTTCGGAGTTCGAAGCGCAAGAGCAAGAGCCACCCCTATCAGGAGGATGAGTCCATCAGTTGCAGTAAGCCGGTATGAAATTTCAGATAACGCATGGCTTAAGGACTGGCGCATTTCCAATCGTTTTTCCCAAACCAATAGATACAATGGAAAACATAAGACTGCAAAATTAATCGCGCCTAACAGCAGGATCCATCCTCTCGACGCGAGGAACGGAACATCGAACAGGCGGGTATATGTATATTTTTTCCCTGCCAGGGGCAAACCTTCCTCCTGCCCATCCCATGAAATCACCGCATTTCCATTTTGCGCTGATGCTTGAAAAACGATTTGCGCCTCTTCGCCTGTTTTCCCTTCCCAATTCAGCGAATTCTTTGAAAAATCTGTTAAGACCAGCCGGTCAGTTTCCCTCTTCCAGCCATCGAAATCAACATCATCAAAGGATATACCCCCCAGGGATGTATTGATCCAGAGGATGGATACATCGCCGGAGGCTTGATCTGGAGATATAGAAACCTGCAGAGTATGGGGCGGTAAAAAAAGGGTGGCATACCGCGAAGGTTCCTGCCAGCGGTCTGTCGCGGTAAAAAACAGAAATGCCCCGATCAAGATACCTGACCCTACGTGTCTCAACTGCTGAAATGTGGGTAAACCTTGCAAGCGGTTTCTTATCCATCGAAGGAGCAGAAAATATCCCCCCATCCCAAGGAGACTCCCCAACAGCGTGGAGTAGAGTAATCGCCGGCTGTCAACAGGGAAAACATCAATCAACCAATAACCATGTATGAAAACCCCAAGGCTCACCCCAAGGACCCCGGCGCACGCAAGGAGCCTGGTACTTTCCACACCCTGAAGAGATGCAAGAATTCGCCGCATTTATATTTCTTTTTTCAATTTACATTATGCGATGCAGGATTAGGATTGCGATGGCAGGCTACTTTTTCAACCGCTCAAGATCCGCATCCACCATCATGGTGACGAGTTCCTTGAAACCCACAGCAGGCTCCCAACCCAGAACAGACCGCGCCTTGCTGGGGTCCGCGATCAACAAATCCACCTCGGCGGGGCGGTAAAATTTTTCATCCTGAACAACATGTTCCTTATAGTCCAACCCCACATGACCAAATGCGATCTCGCAAAATTCGCGCACCGAATGATCCTCGCCCATGCCAACGACAAAATTATCCGGTTGATCCTGTTGCATCATGCGCCACATGGCTTCCACATAATCGCCCGCAAAACCCCAGTCGCGTTGCGCCTCGAGGTTGCCAAGCCGCAATTCCTTTGCCGTCCCAAGTTTGATGCGCGCCACACCGTCTGAAATTTTGCGCGTGACAAACTCCAACCCACGGCGCGGACTCTCGTGATTGAACAAAATGCCCGAAACGGCATACATGTCAAACGACTCGCGATAGTTCACCGTGATCCAATGTCCATATGCTTTTGCCACACCATACGGACTGCGCGGGTAAAACGGCGTCGTCTCTTTTTGCGGAACTTCGACCACTTTGCCGAACATCTCGCTTGAGGAAGCCTGGTAAAAACGGATCTTCGGGTTTACAAAGCGAATCGCTTCCAACATGCGCGTCACACCCAATGCAGTAATATCTCCCGTCAGCGCGGGCTGATTCCATGAGGTTGGCACAAAAGACTGCGCCGCCAAATTATATACTTCCGTTGGTTTGTATTCCTCCAGAAATGCCAGCAGGGAACCCTGATCGTGCAGGTCACCCTGGACGACCGTGATGTTATCCAATAAATGATTGATGCGTTCATTTGTCACAGTGCTCGATCGGCGCGCGGCACCAATAACACGATAACCTTTTGAAAGCAGTAACTCCGCAAGATACGATCCATCCTGACCGGTCACCCCGGTAATAAGGGCAGTGGGCATTAGTTCTCCTTCATCCAAAATTCAGTGACTGAATTATAACTGATTAAACGTCCGCAGGCTTTTTTGAATCGTCAAGTTTCGTGAGGAAACCTGCGGGACGATTCGGAGGCGCGCTTTTTCTCGAGCCGCCAACTCACCCCAAGGATCGCTCCCCACAGCCCAACGATCAACGCGATCATCGTCGCAAACGGCAATTGCCCGCCCAAATAAAAATACCGGCTTGCATACCATTGTGTGAAGACCAAAAAGAAAACAGCTTCACACGCAACCACTCGAACAAACCACGCATTGCGAGTCTCGCGCCACCACACCCAAACATAACCAGCAATGAGAGCCTGCCACATGAAAAGGATCGCGCGATAACGCGGATTATCCCACTGGTCGCCTCCGCCTCGTAGCGCCGCGAGCAGGATCCAGGTCCACGCGAGAAGCGAGAGCCAGAGGATGAGAGTCCGCTTCTTATCTACGCCGGAAGTTGATCCTGCTGCGAAAGAAAGGATCATCAGCGGAAGCGCTGCATACCACCCCAGCGCGCGGGAAACATAAATCACCTTCCAGATCGGAAGCGTCGGCACAACCAACGCGGCGGGAAGGACAGGTTGAAGAATCCCATAGATCGCCACAAAAGGCAAACGCAAACCTTCTGGCATTTCATCGAAAAGTTTTTGCACCCAGCCTGATTCGCGTTCAATTTGATACACATTCCATTTGACCGAAAGTTGCAGCCAATCATTGAGCACGGACAGAGGTGATGCGGTTTCAAATATCCCTTTGCGATCAAGTGATGACGAAAGCGTGAACAAACCAATCAGAAATACAATCGCAAAGATAAGAATGGACTTCCACGAAATATTCACGCGCTCGTTTGAAAAGAACATCCACCCCGCGAAGATGACCAGCGTGAACAGCGCAACCACAGGCGAGAGGAGTAACATGCCGAGGATGCTTAACCCTAAAGACACAATTGCAGATGTAGGTACAGGGCGGGGGGACCCCGCCCCTACAACACCAAAACTGCGCCACTCAACAAACCCCCAAAACGCAATCGCAGAAAGAGTCATCAAATACGGCTCGCGCATGGCTGAGCCGCCGAGCAGGATACTTTCGGGATACAACGCGAAAATCCACGCGGATGCCCAGGCAGCCTTTTCGCCAAAGATCGCGCTCGCCGCCCTCCAAAAAAACGGAATCCCCAACGCGGCGACAAACGCCGCGAACAACACCATCATCAGCGGACGATGCGCATCGGGCGAAAGATAGCGATACACCAGCGCGCTCAACGCCAGCAAACCGCCATATTGATCGGAGGAATAATCTCTGCTGAATGCATCTGTCAATGGTTTGCCTGAAATCGCCAGTCCCCAAGCCTGCTGATCGCGCTTGTGCGCGTCGGTGAATACATACCCTGCCTGGTCGTCCGCGTCTTCATATCCACAAACAGGAAGGAACACATATGTCGCAACACCGCCTGCCAACCGCAGAGTAAAGGCGAGAGCAACGATCCATGCTAGCGCATTCATCCTAAGCGGTGTTGGTCGAGTAGAGCGAGCGCTCGTCTCGCTCGTATCGAGACCCGCCCACCGCGTGGACAAGATAAGCAATGAAAACGAAAGAACAAAGAGGAAAGAGAATCCCAGCCAGCCGATCAGCCAACAGCCCGATTGAAGAGAAGATAAAAATGCTCCCAAAACAAGGGAAAGAGGAAAAATCCAGAGAAGGTCAATTTTATTGAGGTTCATGTGGTTTGATTCTACCCCAGTTGCATTTTGGCAATTGTCGTTATTTGGATTATGGATATAGTTCTTTTATTTGAGATTGAATCCAAAGTGAGAGCCGCTTTCGCAAAACGGGTGATTGTCACCTTTTGCTGGGGAAGGCGGGGCAAAGCGGGTGATCGAGCCATAGTGGACACAACACGGAGGCAAAAAGAGATTGGTGCTAAAATAAATTATCACCGCGAAAGCCTTGACTGCGGTCTGCAAATAAGGAGGCTGTCCATGAGAGATCAATTACGAATTGCTGTTTTCACGATCATTGAGGGAGTGACACTTGTGGCTTGGCTCGCCCTTGCGCGCGAGGCGACAAATATCGGCTCTATGATCGCCGCCCTCGCCGTTCTTATCGTTGGATTCACCATCGAGCATATTATGGCATACAATGTGATTCACAATCGGGGATTACTGGATTTGCAGGGAGTTCCCGTTGGGCAGAAGTCTGTTGTAAGCCTGATTGAATCGTTCATCTGGGCGCTGTGGCTCGTGCTGGCAGCTTTGAATGCGGTTGTTGCCGCACTCGTATTGACTGTTCTGTTGGTTGTGGAGCATACCCTTTCGGACAATGTCTTCAAGGGTAGAGGTCTCTTTTCGAAGTTGCTGGATGCGCGCACCATCGGCTTCAGCCTGATCGAAGCAGTCGGCGCAGGCATCTGGCTGGCTCTCGCTGACGCCAATATGGCTGTTGTGGGAATTGTGATTCTGGTGGTCGCATCATTTATAGAGCATACATTGGCGGTGGCTCTTGCACGGAAGCAGACAGCCCTATGAAAAACAGATTCTCTCCTGGGAGTTTTGTGAAAGAATAGGGGAGGGGTAAGGGTGACTCTCCCATTGCCTGCAATCGCGCTGGTATGCTGAACGTTTTGCCTGATATGTTGACCAATACGCCGTGACGAGTCGCCCCTGCGTTTCTACATCTCGAAGCGCGAGGAGTTTTACAACGTGCAAGTTGAAGAATGTTTGCGAATCAATAATAAAGAGGAGGCTGGCATGGATCTCTCCATTGTGTTTCCGATGTTCTGGGGCAGGGAAAAGAAGGAAATCGTCAAGGACGGCGACTATTTTTACGATCACCCGACCGCGCTCGACGATGAAGGGACAATTCCGCCTCTCTTCGAAAGCCTGAAGGTTTTAAAGGATCGGGCGTTCGACGTCATTGCCATAGCGGGAGCAAACCACCCGTCGATGGCTGAAGCGGTTGAGAAGCGGGCGAATGAGTTATTGAGCAAATATGCCGCGCGAGCGGGAGTCAAGCTTCATTACTTCAGTTATTCCCATCTTCGACGCCTGCATGATTATTTTCGTGAACTTGGAAAAGAGAATTTGATCGAGACCGTTTCGCTCACCGGCTATTCGCCATTGCGGAATGCATGCCTGGTTGCCGCCCACATCTTGAATAAAGATATCGCGGTATCCATTGATGACGACTGCCTGTTCATCGAGCCGGAGTATATCGGGCGGATCAAATCGAAGATGCTTTCGGATTTCGAGGGGAAGCCAATCCGCGCCTATTGCGGACCCTACAACACTGCCAGGGATGCGATCTATCTCGATCTCCCGACAGCGCCTCACTCGGTGTATTGGAATGTCATAGAAGTGATGAATGAGGCGTTCGGAAAGTACATCGTCGAGTCCCCGGGCATGATGGAGGTCTCGTTTGCGATCATGGGCAATATTGCCGTGCATCGGGACTTTTACACACGCGTCCCGCTCGACCCGCCCCTGCAACGCGGCGAGGATATGGACTGGGTGATGAACTCGCACATTCTCGGTGAACGCTTCATTCTGGATAAGGACCTGCTCATCAAGCACGTTCCGCCGCCGCGCCCGTACCCAACCTGGCGACCGTTACGCGAGGACATCTATCGTTTTCGCTATCAACAGGCAAAGATCGCGAACAGCAAAGATGGAGATGGCTATCATGCCGTTCATCGCGAGCGTTATCTTCCGTACCCTGGCACGTTCTTTCAGGATGACTTTCTGACGCGCGTGACTCACGCCTGCACCATATTAGCAAATGATTACCTGACAAAGAACGAACCGGAGAATGCCCGCGAGTCACTTAACAATATCTACCACGCTTATTATCTGGCGAAACCAAAAAAAGATCCATTCCAGTCATTCCTCGCGTTTCAGAAGAAATGGGAGGAGATGATGGGAATTATCGGCGAGAAGCGGACAGAAGTGCAGAAGAGAGTGTTCGGCGTGAACGACAATTGATGTAAAACACATCTTCATGGAAAAGGAAATCAACGCCCACACCGAGCGGATTCAATGGCGCCGTGGCGCCACGGCTGTTTTGAACGCGTTTCGCGAGACTGTGTTGAATAGATATTTGGTGAAGGAATGGTAGGGGCGACTCGTCAAGGCACATCAATCAACACATCAGGCAATGATATTCGGCATTACTGGACAATTGCAGGAAAAAGGAGAGTCGCCCCTGCTCAACGAATGGGCGCGCACCGCGCGGGTGGTGGGGCATCGATTTGACTTCCGGGTAAATTTTGCGCTTCCCAGTTGATTTTGAATCAATATTGCTGTATAGTATTATCAGTCCTGACAATTGCCGCATTAATTTGGACGGGCTTTGAAGACGCTATTGGTAGATTAATGTGATAATTCCAATTGTGGTTACGTGGAAAGAAAGGAGAACATGTCATGCCATTCATATTGATCAAGGGTCGTTTCAAGCCGCAGGCTGGATTTCCAGATGGAGACTCGGTTCGCTTCCTTGCGAGTAATGTCGAACTTTGGAAAAAACTGGAAGGCAGGCCTGTCAAACTTGGGACGGGACCCGAGACGAAGAACACAGTTCAACTTCGTTTTGAGGGGATTGACGCGATCGAAAAGGCGGCCACCAAGCCATTATCCACCCAGGCACGCGACAATATGTTCCGGCTGATTGGATATAACGAAAACAACAATCCGGAACCAATCGGCTATGTTTTATCGCGTGCAACGGACGACAAGTCAGGCCGCCCAATTGCTTTTGTGTTTGCCGGCAGTACTGCCAGGCAGGATGGAGCAAAAGTTTTTCTAGATTCGTCATTGCTGAAGTCCTCAGTGAATTTCAAGCAGGCAAAGTCCGGTTTTGCTTATCCGCTGTATTACAACACATTGTTTGCGTCGCTCAGAAACGAGTTCAATGCCGCCCTTAAACATGCCAGAAAAAAACATTTGGGTTACTGGCCCGTTGATAAAACGCAAACCGGAGTCACCGTCCATACCCATGCAGACCTTGCCGCCATCCCGCCGATTTGGCCCAAACTTTGGCGCCGCCTGGATGAGTTCCTGAAAAAACATAACTCGCTTGCAGGCTTCATTGACTTCCTCGAAGCGCGTAACGAGAGGATTGACATCCTGCCGATCATGGAAGAGCGCGGCCTGCAAGACATTGTAAAAGTACAGGGCAATAAAGTGTGGCTGACTGAACGCCCCGAAAATATCCGCGTGGTGGGGAAAGCCGGGCAAAGGGCGCGTTAGAAAATCCTTCATTTGGCGCGTTGACCATCGCCTGCAAATAAGGAGGCTGTCCATGAAAGACCAATTACGAATTGCTGTTTTCACGATCATTGAGGGAGTGACGCTTGTGGCCTGGCTCGCCCTTGCGCGCGGCGCGGCAAATACCGGCTCAAGGCTTGCCGCCCTCGCCGTTCTCGTCGTTGGGTTCACCATCGAGCATATCGTGGCATACAATGTGATTCACAATCGGGGTTTACTGGAACTGCAAGGGGCGCCCATTGGGAAGAAAGCCGTGGTGAGCCTGATTGAATCGGTCATCTGGGCGGTGTGGCTCATACTGGCGGATATGAATGCGATTGTAGCCACACTCGTGCTGGCGGGCTTGCTGGTGGTGGAGCACACCTTATCGGACAATGTTTTCAGAGGCAAGGACATCTTCTCGAAGCTGCTGGATGCGCACACTATTGGCTTCAGCCTGATCGAAGCAGTTGGCGCTGGCATCTGGCTGGCTCTCGTTGATGCCAATATGGCGGTCGTGGGAATCGCGATCCTGGTGGCCGCCTCATTTATCGAGCACACGCTGGCAGTGGCTCTCTCGCGCAAGCAGACAGTCAGTGCTTAAAGTTATCGGTATGTTTCCGCGAAACTGTGTCGAATAGGCAGGCAGTCGGTGAAGGAATAAATCCCCACCAGTCACTTTGTGACACCCCGCGTGCGCACTCGAAGAGTTTCCCCAAATCCGACACGTCCTCGGCAAATAGATCATCGGTGGTCACTTTCGAATCAGGGAAGGATGCTATACCAAGCAGATGAACCTGCCTGGCTGACTCTAATCCGTTCCACGGCATTCCGGGCATAAAAGTGTGGGGGAAAAACTCCTGGGCGAGGACTTCGTCCAGTTTATCCATCTCATTGTTATTATGAATTTCTCGATAACGGCGAACAAGGGCTTTATTGGATTCGGTTGACATGGATCAGCCTCCAGCAAAAATAAGGAGAGTTGGATTTCAAGGGAAAACAATGATGAGGCAACACCAGCCTGCGCCAGCCTTGCCTCATCATTTTACTACTCAGGCTTGTGCAGGCGCAGGGATCGCGCCAAGCTGTTGCATTAATCCCATCACATCCAGCACGCCTCGAATCTCCACGATCTGGCCGTCTTCGAATTGCATCATGTTGATTCCGGTGATCGTCACCTGTTTGCCTGTAGAGGGCATTCCCTGAAAGTCACCTGTGTTGGTGCCCGTCAGCATCACCCGGTTGGTCACGCGGTTGCCCTCCGCCACCTGCTCCTCGACCGTAATACGCATATCAGGGAAGCCGGTATGAAAAGCCGAGATGAGCATTTTATGACCTTCAACATCCATGGGTGGGTAGCCAGGGAAGTGCAGGCGATAGGCAGGAGCGAATACTTTGTCTGCAACTTTCAGATTCCCCTTGCCTTCAAATTCTTCCGCTTCGCGGCGAGCAATGGTTTTATTGGATTCAGTGGACATGGTTTTTTTCCTTTTGTGTTAATAAAGAACTCTCACCTTGCCCTCTCCCAATGGGAGAGGGACAAGTCGTCCCGACAATAAGTTGTCATCATCGGGGTGAGGGAAGACTTTCTTACAAGCCTGGAGGCGGCAACAGTTCCAAATCGTGCTCGGCAAAAATTTTGCCTATTTTGACAGGGTCAGGCGGTTGGTCCGCAGGCAATTTGCCCAGAGCGGAAAGTAAACTTTCCATCTTGTGAGCCGGCACAACGATCCAAAGTGTGCGCGTCG
>Ga0247727_10002653_pt1 | contig 40561 bp, 31 predicted proteins | sample WisWelCaveWW1625_FD_202498 | JGI IMG/M metagenome (GOLD analysis project Ga0247727, IMG submission 202498) | Biofilm microbial communities from Wishing Well Cave, Virginia, United States - WW16-25 | ecosystem: Environmental > Aquatic > Deep subsurface > Groundwater > Cave microbial mat | place... | reverse complement strand
ATTTGAACATGGCGATGAAGGTGTAGAAGCCATGGGTTGATCGTAAGCATGCCGGCTATCAATCCAGGAAGCATGCTTACAATCAAGACAGCGATCTTTGCTTCCCTGGATCTTAACAGGTTCAAAATCCCTTTTTTAGAATTTCGAAGTACGAAATCAGATCCGCAGAAGCTCAGTGGGCCCGGATGATTCGATATTCCGGACTTCTCTTCCCTGGCTTACTTTGGTTGCCGGCTTTGCGCCAATAAGGTTAGCATGCCTCACATGCTTCCGATAGAGGCCCGCAAGTTTTGGATTTACCGCCGGCGATTATCAACGAAAACGTGATATGTCTTGCGCGAGAATACAACGATTTGAGATACAGCAGCGCAGAGATCTCAGAGAGATTTTCTTAAATTCAAACCTCTGCGTTCTCCGCGGTTGAATAACTCATGTGGCGGGCGGGAGAACGTGTGAAAAAATTGATTTGTGGGGGCGGGCGTCTCTGCCGGCCCTGTTACTGGTCGATGAGAAAACGGCAGGCAGGGACGCCTGCCTCCACTTGTATGGAGATTTTTTCACAGGTTCGGACGCCCGCCCTACAGGTCGAAGGATTTAGCGGGGCAACATATAATAGAACGGCCGTGAAGCCAGTTCATCATCTGCATCTGTAAGGAGCTGGCCGTTCATTCCGATGTTGTCGTAGGGCACCTCCAGCAGATGGATCAGGCACTTCCAGTTCTTGGATTCTAATATATTCGTAATTGATGCTACCAGCGAGCGTTTAACATCGAACCGGAGTCTGGGCGCGTACAGCACAACGTGGGCGAACGCTTCTCCGGCGCCGGAGTACAGCAAGCCGGATGCCGCGACGTCACCTGCTTCGTATTCGGAAAAGCGGATAAAAAGTACTTCCGTCTCAAAGCCGGTTGCGTCAATGAACTCCTGGTTCAACCGGGAAGAAAGCTCCTGCTTCGAGCCGGCGTCCGTTCTGGGGATTGTCACATTCATCCATAACATAATCGATAAGTCTCCTGTCTCTCATTATAGAAGAAGCCATCCGCGGCGTTGACTTGCCGATTTATTCAGCGGACAATGACCAAAAGTCGGCAGGATTTCCCGGCCGGTTTTCTGAAGGAGAAGAAGATGCAATATTCTTGGCTCTGGTTTGCGTTGATGACCGTTGTGTCATGGGGGCTGTACGGAATTTTTCTACACAGCGGACAGATGTCAATGGCAGATTCCGTAAACGGGCGATACAAAGCGTTTTTGTTTGTAGGCATTGCGTATCTCATTACAGCGGTGCTGGCTCCCGCCTTCGTATTGAAGGCAAATGGAGCTTCGTGGAGTTTTCCGGCCAAAGGAATGCTGTGGTCGCTGTTAGCAGGGACAGCGGGTGCTGTAGGAGCTTTTTGCGTTTTGCTTGCTTTCGGGGCAAAAGGCACACCTGCAGCGGTGATGTCCATAGTTTTTGCAGGCGCTCCCGTTGTTAACGCGCTCGTATCCATTTCGATGCATCCGCCTGCCGGCGGAGTGAGCCAGATTCGATGGCAGTTCTTTGCAGGGATTCTGCTGGCTGCGACGGGCGGATTTCTGGTAACGATGTATAAACCCGCTAAATAGGAGCTTCAATGCCGTTTGAATTCCATACGAAGCGCAGAATTGAATTTGTCGATGTGGATCTTGCCGGTTTTGTGCATTTTTCGCGATTTTTTATTTTTATGGAAACGGCGGAACACGAATTCTTGCGCTCGCTCGGAACGAGTGTTCACACGCAAATCGACGGCCATGAAATCGGATGGCCGCGTCTGGCTGCATCGTGTGAGTACCTGAGCCCTGCAGGTTTCGAAGAAGTTCTTGACATTCAGATAGTGGTCATGCGCAAAGGCCGCACATCGATGACGTACGATTTTGTTTTTCGCAGAGAAAGCACACTGATCGCGAAAGGACGGATCAGCTCCATTTGCTGCACTATTGATCCTTTGAGAGGACTAAAACCGATGCCAATTCCCGATTTTCTTGCCCGAAAACTGCAGGCCAGGCCGGAACGTCTTAAGAAGAGATGACTGTCTCGTTAAAACTTCACGACATTTGCAAACAATACGGCATCGCAAATCCGACCCGAACAGGGGGACGGGCCTCCGTGCCCGCCGCTTCGTCCGGTCGGCTTGACGTGTTGCGGGGCGTTTCTCTTGAAATGTCGGCGGGACAAAATCTGGCGATTATGGGTCCGTCCGGATCGGGCAAAAGTACTCTGCTTCACCTGATCGGAACGCTGGACACACCGACATCGGGAATGGTGGAAATCAACGGACAGAATCCATTTCAGCTTCCGGAGCCGGAACTGGCAAAATTCCGGAACCGGATCATCGGTTTTGTGTTCCAGAGTCATCATTTGCTTCCGCAATATAACGCGCTGGAGAACGTTTTGTTGCCTGCTCTCGCATCCCCAGACAATTCCAAAGGCAGCATAGAAAAGGCGAGGAGCCTGTTGGAAAGGGTCGGTCTGGCGGATCGGATGCTTCACCTGCCGTTTCAACTTTCCGGAGGTGAGAGCCAGCGTGTTGCGGTTGCGCGCGCTCTCATCAATCAACCGTCCTTGCTGCTTTGCGATGAACCCACAGGCAATCTTGATGAAGATACGGCAGAGTCCGTAGCCGACCTGCTCTTTGACCTTCACAAACAGGAGAACAATATCCTGATCGCAGTTACTCACAACCCGGATCTCGCAAGGCGCTTTGATCGTTCTTTGCGCCTTGCTCAGGGAATCTTGAAAGTCTGAGTTTTCATGATTTCGAAAAGCTTAAAGCATTTCTGGCGCATGAATCTCGCAGTTGTTTGCGGGATTGCGATAACGACGGCGGTGTTGACCGGCGCACTGATTGTAGGCGATTCGGTTCGTGGGAGCCTCCGTGATCTAACTCTGGACCGCCTCGGCTCAATTCACCATGCTCTTGTTTCGGAAAGGTTCTTCGACCGGCAACTTGCCTCACGCATTTCAGGCATTCCTGCAATCGTACTCCGCGGTACGGCAACGCTCAATCAAAGAAGAGCCTCTGAAGTAAACATTTATGCGGTTGACCCGGCATTCTTTTCTTTATTTGGTGATCCGGACAGCGGAGAGAAGCTACGTATTCAAAACGGACCCTTCCCTTCGGTTTTGATCAACGAATCTTTATCCGAACAGCTCACAGCCGCGCCCGGTGACGAAGTCCTGCTTTCGTTCGCGCGGCAATCCGATATTCATCGGGAAACTGTACTTGGAAATCGCGATCCTTCCGAAGTCGTCCAGCGAAATCGTTTCAAGATCTCCGCCATTTTGCCGAACCAGGGACCGGGAAGATTCGGACTGAGTCCCAATCAGAATTTGCCTTTGATTGCCTACGTGCCGTTGGATCGTTTTCAGCGAATCCTGCAACAACGAGACAAAATCAATGCGATGTACGTTTTTTCCGTCGCCCTGCCGGATTTGAAACGGCATTTGCGACTTACTGATTTCGGACTAAAACTCGAGATACAAAAAGACACTGTCTCACTCGAAAGCAGTGAAGTCATTTTAACCCCCTACCTGGTGAGAACAGCAGCTCAAACCGCAGAACAATTGCAATTAAGTACCCATCCTATTCTCACGTATCTTGCCAACCGCATTACTTATCAGAATAACATTCTTCCCTACTCAACCGTAACGGCAATCACCCCTCCGCAGCCGTTCGTCAACTTAAAGGAAGAACCGGTAACTCCGTTGGGAAGAGATGAGATTTTGCTGAACGAATGGGCAGCAAAGGATCTCGGCATCGGACCCGGCGAGAAGATTCGGATGAGCTACTACGCAGTTGGACCCGCAAATCAATTGATCACGAAAGAAGCGGACTTTGTTGTCAAAGACATAATTCGGATGCAGGATACAGCCTCCGATAGAAGCCTGGCGCCGGAATATCCGGGCATTCAAGATGCGGAAAACATGTCAGATTGGTCTCCGCCGTTTCCTGTGGATTTGAGTTTGATACGTCCACAGGATGAAAACTACTGGGATCAATTCCGTGCCACGCCAAAAGCGTTTGTTTCGGAAGAAACGGGAAAGCGGCTCTGGTCAAGCCGCTTTGGAACATACACTTCTCTGCGTTTTGGAATTCCCTCCGGAAGCGACGCCTCTACAGTATTAAAAGAATTCGAAGCGAGCCTGCTGAAGAATTTGGATCCGGCGCAAATGAATCTTGCGTTCCAGCCGGTTCGCGAGCAAGGCCTGAAGGCTGCTTCAGGCGCAACGGATTTTGGAGGGTTATTTATCGGTTTCAGTTTCTTTCTGATTCTGTCATCTGTGATGCTGGTTGGATTGCTTTTTCGTCTCGCCGTTGAACAGCGAAAAAAGGAAATCGGCCTGCTGCTGGCGTGCGGATACCCGCAGCGCCGGGTCATGAGAAGTTTTCTTCTGGAAGGTGGACTCATAACGATTGCCGGATCACTGACCGGCACTTTGCTGTCCCTGGCTTACGCAGCATCGATGATTGCGGCGCTGCAATCCTGGTGGATTCGAGCGATCGGCTCTTCCTTTCTTTCATTGCACGCAAGCCCGGTCAGCCTGATCACCGGTAGTTTTATCTCGTTGCTCGTTTGTCTTCTCACGATCCGGTTCTCTATTCGCTCGCTGACCTTCATCCCTGCAACTGTTTTGATGGCCGGATCTACTACAGTATTGGGAATCGTGCGCTCCGCAACCCGCTTCCGTATAGCGGGACTCGTTTCATTATCGACTGCGTTTGTTGCAACGCTTTTCGCGCTCAAACAGGAATCTGCAACCCTCTTCTTTACTGGTGGCGCTTGCTTCCTGACCGGAGGCTTACTTCTGTTCGGCGCATGGTTGCGCCGGAACAATGCCCATCTGAAACCGGGAGCGCACTGGATCACAACGCTCCGAATGTCGATGAGAAACAGCACTCGCAATGCCGGACGCAGCATGCTCAGCCTTTCGCTCGTGGCCTGCGCGTCCTTTGTGATTCTGGCGGTGGGCGCTTCCCGCCGCGATGGTGACGCGGACTGGCAAAACAAGAGTTCCGGTACAGGAGGTTTCGGTCTTGTCGCGCAAACAGATATTCCGGTGTTTCAGGACCTGAACACGGATCAAGGCCGCAATGATCTCGGGATCACGGAACCGGATGCTTTGCGTCGATCGCGAGTCTTCGGCTTCCGGCTCAGGCCTGGTGATGACGCGAGCTGTTTGAACCTGTATCAACCTTTACAACCACGAATACTCGGAGCTTCACAGGAATTCATCGATCGTGGCGGGTTCTCCTTTCAAAACAGTTTTTCACGTAACGCGGGTCACTTTCGGAACAGTGAAAAACCATCTTCAAAGGCGCCGGACCCTGAGCTTCATTATCAGGATGGCTTCAAAAAGAGTTCGAATCCCTGGACTCTTCTCAACGAGTCCCTGCAACCAGGCGTCATTCCGGCAATCGGCGATTACAACTCTGCGCGATGGATCCTACATAAAAAGATCGGTGAGGATATTGCATTGATCGATGACCGCGGAAACGAAGTCAAATTACGCCTCGTCGCTTTACTTCAGGGAAGTCTGCTTCAAAGTGAATTGATCATTTCCGAATCTAATTTCGTAGAACATTTTCCGGATCAAGGCGGCCATTCCTATTTTCTGATTGAGACAGATCCCGATATGAGAGACAGGATTGGAGAAATCCTGGAAGCCGGTCTGAGCAATCAGGGTTTCGATGCAATTCATACCGAAGAAAAGCTCGCCGCATATCACGCCGTTGAGAATACTTACCTTTCCACGTTTCAAGTTCTCGGCGGATTGGGTCTACTGCTGGGAACTGTTGGGCTCGGGATCATCCTGATCAGAAACGTAATCGAGCGACGCAATGAGCTCGCGTCCATGCGCGCTTTCGGCTTCCAGCGCAGTACACTGGCCTGGATGGTTGTCACAGAAAACGCTTTCCTGCTGGCTGTAGGAATAGCGATTGCATTTGCAGCGGCGCTGATCTCCGTTCTCCCACACCTGCTCACTCAGTCGTCCGGTATCCCCTGGCTATCGTTGATATTCACTCTGGCCCTGGTGTTCACAGTGGGAATGATCGCCAGCTTTGCCGGACTCGCCGTCGCGCTGCGCATTCCCCTGATTCCCGCACTGAAAGGCGAAGAATGAGGCTCGCTCCCGTTCGGAACAACGGGCACATAATCAACCGGTCAAAGCGATCGAAGTCCGGTCATTTCTTGAAGGGTCAACCTCAAACGTGTTAAACTTTTTCTTGCATTTGAATGTAATGGGGGGACAATATGTTCACCAGAATCAGGTCCATCGCCATCTCCCTGCTGTGTTTCTTCAGGATTGGAATATCATTAAAGCAGTTCTTAAAAAACCGGGGAAGGCTGATACCTCGAAGCTTTTATCTCGCGACCTTTATTATTATTTCTATCGCTGTTGCCTCACCTCCGACCGAACATTCAGCGCAGAAATATTCACCCTCAGTACAAGCCTCCGTGCGAACCGCGGTACCCGCCTGGTCTATCAGTGATAATTCGGAGGTTGAGTCGGGTTCAGGCACTGGCCCCGTTCTCCTGAATGCTACGATTGCAGACGGGCAGGCAATCGCGATGATAGTGGATAACGATTCGCCAGCGGCCGATATTTCTTTTATCAAAGGCTTCTGGTCCGGCAGGATTAGTGGAGCCTGCCTGAACATGATCTTCCAGGCTGACAACGACACGGATGTCAGCGGCAATCTCGAAGTCGCCGACTGCGGTAATCCTTTCGACGTGTGCTCGTTCGCAGGCACGGTCCAGAACAAGAATGTCAATCTAACATTTTCTTGCGCGGAAGAAGATCTGCTCAGTATGAACCTGACACTGAATGATAGTTTTACCGGAATGACAGGTACCGCCGAGACATCGACCGGCACGCTTAACGTAACTCTTACGAAATACGTTTTGCCCATCGGTTTTCATGATGTATCCGTAAGTTCAGGGATCGCGAACAACAGCGTGCAGACAACCGGAGTTCAATGGATTGATTACAACAGCGATGGAAAGCTCGATCTGTATCTGGTCGGGCACAATGGAAATGTACTCTTCAAAAATGCTGGAAATGGAAAGTTCGTGGACGTCACAAAGAAAACAAAAACGGGAAACAATGGAAAAGATGCCGGCGGAGCTTCCTGGGCCGACATCGACAATGACGGCGATCCGGATGTTTTTATTACAAATGCCACCGGCGCTCCCACATTGCTGCTCAATAAGAAAAAAGTCTTTCAGGATATCAGCAGTAAAATTGATACCGCTGCAGCAAACGCCAGTGCGGGTTTTTCTATACGCGCTGGTATCTGGGTCGATATCAACAACGATAGAAAGTCTGATTTGTTTGTTATTTTTGACGGCGCCAAAAATCAACTCTTCAAGCAAACAGGGTCCCTGGCATTCAATGACATCACTCCGACTTCCGGTTTTGCTGACCGCACAGGCGCAGGTCGGTCCGCCATCGCGGCCGATCTCAATGAGGACGGCTTTCAGGATCTTTACGTGATTGATTATGATGAATCCAACATCCTCTACAAAAATAACGGTAACGAAACGTTTTCAGACGTTACCCGGTCGGCAGACGTGGGATTCAATGAAAAGAGTGTCCAGGCTACTCTGGCCGATTACGACAATGACCGGGATCTTGACATTTATGTTGTAAACCGTGCCGGACCACCTGTTCTATATGAAAACCTGGGTAATTTGAAATTCAAAGATTCAACTTCAAGACGTTTAAAGAAGGCAAAGAAAGGAAGAGCCGCCGCTTTTTTTGATATTGACAACGATCAGGATCAGGACCTGATTGTCGCCCAGTTGAAAGCAAAAAATCTGGTGTTTGAGAACCTGGGAAGTGGAAAGTTTAAGGTTAAGAAAGGAATTGATTTAAGCAGACCCGATAATCCTGTTGGCATTGCCGTCGGTGATTTTAACGGTGATTTAATTCCCGATATTATTATCGGTGATGCGGATGCAGAACAGGAGAATGGAGATTCGCTATTCCAGAACATTGGCGCAGGCGGAAATAATGCTCTTCAACTGGTTTTACGGGGAACCAAAAGCCCTCGCGATGCGGTCGGGGCACGTATCGTAATCCAAACAGGTTTGACGTTCCAAACCAGAAGTGTAACCTCTGGAAATGGAAAAGGTCAGGACAGTTTGCCCGTGAATTTCGGTCTCGGTCCATACGAGATCGTTGACAGCATTCAAATCCTGTGGCCAAGCGGAACAGTCCAGTTTATGAACGATGTGGATGCGAACAAAACATATAAAATCATAGAAGAGTAGAGCAAGAGACAATCAGAATCGCACCACCGTAATACATCAACACTTTGTAACGGCGCTCCTGTCAGTTTCCAGGCAGATTGTGGGGATGAACTCACGAGTGGAATATTCCCTGCGTGCGCAAAGTGCAGAGCTTCAGGTGTCTTGAAAAGAACAGATCTAATAAGAGAACTTGAAAAGAGGGGCTGCATCGTTATCAAGCAGTCACCGGTCAGTAGCTCATGGCGTCGCCTCGTGCACGGCTTGCACGGCTGTTTCTGCGCGCCGTATCCTGACTTTCACCTCTACGCGCGACCCGAGTCGGTTGATGATCGACATGAGGCGATCGACAGTGAACCGACCGAGGGCAGCATTGCGGATGCGCGAGAAGTCGGCCGCGGCAATCCCGGTGCGGCTATGCGCACCGCGCACGCTCAGGCCCTCTCGATCGAGCACCTTGATAATTTCGGCGGCCAGGATGGCCTTGAACTGTTCGGCATCCGCATTCTTGTGCCCGAGGTCGCGAAAAACATTTCCGCTTCCCCGCATTACTTCCAGCTTTTCGTCTTTCATCGCAAAATCTCCTTCAGTCTCTTCAAACGATTCTTGATCAGATCGACCTCGCGCTTCGGCGTCTTGATGCCTTGTGTCGATTTCTTCTGAAACGCGTGAATGACCCAGATTTCCTCGGCCAACTGCACAACATAGACCACCCGGAACGCATCGCCCCCGAACGGCAGTGCAATCTCGAATACGCCCGACCCCAGGCCGTGCATCGGTTTTGCGATGTCGGCTTTGCCGTCCTCGGCGGCGATAGTCAAGGCAGCAAGACAGATAGCTCGGGCTCCTTCCGGGAACGCCTCGAATTCCTTCAGTGCCGCCCTGATCCACGAAACGGGCCGTGTTTTCCGGGTCATTGCTGTTCGCTGCTTCATACCACTCAGATAGATATGTTGTCATATTTGACAACATTCGTCAAGCTGGGCGATTAGAGCTTCAGTTTTTCTGTAATAGTCTCTACCACCTCAGTTGTTGATAAAACATTTTAAACATTTTTGGCCGTGAAAGAAGGGAGAATCTATGGAGGACCTCTATGAGATCATCGTTTTACCTGAATCGTCGCAGATGCGCTGAAATCTGAAATCTGAAATTTCAAATATTTTTGGCTAGATTCTTCCCCGCCGTAAAAATCTGAATTTCTTTTAGTCCTCATGCCCTGACGTAATCGAGCGGCGCAATGAGCTCGGGTCCATTGCGCGCTTTCGGCTTTCAGCGCAGAACACTGGCCTGGACGGTTGTATCAGAAAACGCTTTCCTGCTGGCTGTGGGAATTGCGACTGCCTTTGCAGCGGCGGTGATCTCCGTTCTCCCGCACCTGCTCACCCTGTCATCCGGTATCCCTGGCTATTATTGATACTCACTTTGGCCCTCGTGTTCGCTGTGGGAATGATCGCCAGCTTTGCCGGACTCGCCGTCGCCCTGCGCATTCCCTGATTCCGGCCCTCAAAGGCGAAGAATAAGTTCGGTCCCGTTGGGACGCCCTATTCAAGATTCACCGGTCAAAGCGATCGAAGTCCGGTCACTGCATGAAGTTCAGATTGAAGCCTATTTCACTTTTCTTGCATGCGGGGCGTATAATTGATTCACTTACGCACCGGGTCAGTTCGACTCAGGGAACGTTTACGCCGGTTACCACTTTCGAATTCTGCATTGGGGGAACAATATGTTCACCAGACTCAGATCCTGTTCTGGCATTACTGTGCTGTTCTTCGTTTTTTCATTTGTTTCTATTCACGTGCAATCAGAGGCGGAACCTGGTGTTACGCCTGTAAAAGCTTTAGCCGACATTACATTCATTAATGGTGAGTGGAGTGGTACACCGTCAGATTGCCAAGGGTGCCCGCCAGGATGCGCGGTGTTAAATTTACAGGCTGGAAGCGGAAACAACTTTACGGGGACGATTCAACTAGTAAAATGCGGGAGTGATTGTCCCTTCAGTGTGGCAGGTACTATCTCCGTAGGCAACAATATGGTACAAGGTTCGGTTACTTCCTGTCCCGGCGGCTGTGATGCTACGTTCAATGCTTCATTCAGCCCGAGCCGGACGAGCATGAAACTAAATGCAGTAGACATTCCTGCTCCCACTTGTTCTTCAGATACTACAGCTGTGGTATTTACTAAGAACTCTGTTGCTGTCCTGGATGTATCTGAGTCTTCGGGAATCGCAAATCAGAACGTTGAGACAACCGGCGTCCAATGGATCGATTACAACAAGGATAAGCGGCTCGATCTCTATCTGGTAGGGCACAACGGAAATGTGCTTTTCAAAAACGTTGGAAATGGAAAGTTTATAGATGTCACATCGAAAACAAATACCGGCAACAATGGAAAAGATGCTCGCGGAGCTTCCTGGGCCGATATTGATAATGACGGCGATCCGGATGTTTTTATTGCAAACGCCACCGGCCCTCCCACGTTGCTGCTAAACAAGAAAAAAGTCTTTCAGGATATCAGCAGTAAACTTGACACCGCTGCTGCGAATGCCAGTGCGGGTTTTAGTAGACGCGCAGGTATCTGGGTCGATATCAACAACGACAGTAAGTCTGATTTGATTGTTATTTTTGACGGCGCCAAAAATCTACTCTATGAACAAACAGGGTCCTTAGACTTCAATGACATCACTCCAACTTCCGGTTTTGCTGATCGCATAGGCGCAAGTCGATCCGCCCTCGCCGCCGATTTTGATGAGGACGGCTATCAGGATCTTTACGTGATTAATTATGGTGAATCCAACATCCTCTACAAAAATAACGGTAACAACGGTAACGAAACGTTTTCAGACGTTACAGAGTCGGCAGACGTGGGATTCAATGAAAAGAGTGTCCAGGCTACTCTGGCTGATTACGACAATGACCAGGATCTCGACATTTTTGTTGTAAACAGTGCCGGTCCGGGCGTTCTATATGAAAACCTCGGCAATTTGAATTTCAAAGATTCAACTTCAAGACGTCTAAAGAAGGCGAAGAAAGGAATCGCCGGCGCTTTTTTCCAAAACTTCGCCTTCCGCCAACATACCGCATTGTTCAGGACTGCAATATTCCGGTTTCCCCAGGAAAATGTTGGTCCCGGTCATCCCTGTTCCGAATTCAAGATTCGGCCGGGCGATTCACGCCGTAGATGGTCTGCACGGCTTCGATAGGGTCCGCGGCGAAACCTCCCCCGCCGTTTTGGCCCACGAGGTACAACCCCCGGCGGCGCTCTCCTATTCTGCTGAGAACCCCCTCACGTTGCAGACGCCAAACCGCATAATCCGCCGACACATGCGTGTGTTGGTGTGCGATCCGGACGAACTCCGCGCGTGAAATCGTTGTGCGTTTCTGCAACGCCCGTACCAAGCCGCTCCAGCCGCCTGGGCTCCTACTTTCCCGCTTGATCTTTTTCACAGCCATCGCCATCGATCTCTGGCAGTCCCGTTATTGCACTTTTTGCGCAGCGCACTTTCCAAAAAGTGCAATAACGGGACTGCCGATTTGGATGACGTTGAACGTAAAACGCCGGATCCCCTTGAGTGTCGGTCTACAGCACCGTGGTTTAGGGGGGACGCAAGGCACCTGAGCCAGGCTGATGGTCGTATGGCAACTCTCATGCTCTGTGTGAACCCTCGACCAGGGCACGTTCTTCTTTGGTCAGGCCGTACAGGTCATAAACCACCTCGTCTATTTCCCGCTCCCATTCCGCCGTGTCCGCGTCTGGGTTACGCCGCTTCGCCGCAAGAATTTTCTGTACCAACGACACAATTGCCGTCTGCTCGACGGCTGAAGCATCCGGCACAGGAATCTGCTCCACGAATTGCGTAAAGAAACGCAGGCGACCGCCCTTGTGAGCATCTCCCAACACGGCTAGACGTTCCTTGCAATAGTTCCACACGGCTGATGAGTTTAGTACACCGAGTAAGTACAGATCGCCCGTGGGAATGAAGTACGTCGTATTGGTGACAAAGAGTTTTTTCGTGTCGAATGCAAAACGGGATTCTTTGGCGATGTCAGGGAATACAATCTTTGGTTTCACAAAAGCGTCGTAGTAGTCGCAAGCACGCAGTTCCCACCAATGATTGCCCTTGTCCCACCGCTTGTTTAGCTGTTGCCGCCATTGTTTCAAGTGTTCAAACACCGCAGGGAAGCGCTTGATGTCCACGTCAATGGGCGTGAGAATAAGCCAGCGGTCTTTAGATTCGATTCGCCATTTCCGAACATCATCTCCAACGGCTAACCGCTTGATGATCTCAGAACTCTTTGAATCTTGTGCGATCAGCTCTTCTCTTCGCTCAGCATCGATCAAGAACGCCTCGTTGAAACCAGTGATAAGGCCGCGACAAATCTTCCCGTCGACGTACTGCCCCAGGGGTCTTCCTCTGCCCTCTATTTTGCACAGCAGGCCTGCAGAAGCAGAGTCTGTCAGCGTCCACTTCGCGCCACTTATGGCATCTGACGGCAGGCTCTGGCCGTACTGCCGAACAACCTCGTTCATATTGGGGTAAGGGAATTCAAGCGATTTGACCTGGGTGAAGAGGACAGAAGTATTTGGGGGCTTCCCTTTCCGTGCTATGAAGATCATCGGGAAAGTGGCGACACTTTCAAAGACAGGAAGCTCGCCAAAATCCGTTATGCTGCGAATCTCGCAAGCTTCTGCTACATGTTTTCGAAGATTTGCGCCGTAGTTGGCACGAAACCATTTGTTGGACGATATGAAGGCGAATGATCCGCCCAGGCGTAGTATTTGAATACCTCGTGCATAAAAGTAGCAGTAGAGGTCTGCCGTGCCTGCATAGACTTCAGGAAATGCGTTCCGCAGCACAGGTTTCAGCCCAGACAGAGTTTCCTGCCGAACATACGGAGGGTTCGCAATCACCACGTCGAACCCCTGCTTTCCGGCAAAAACTTCAGAGAAGTATATGCCGAAATCGAAGTCAACCTCGTAGCCAAGGCTTTTCTTAGAAGACGCGAAGCATTCGCTGAGTTGACGCTCGATCTGTCGCTTGATGTCCGCCTTCCTATGGTGGTCGGTTTCTTCGAAGAATCGCGCCTTCAGTTTTTCAATTTCGTGAAGCCGTTGGGATTTGAACGGGAATCCGATCAAGGAATTGCCGGCAACGATCTTGTAATCGAGGTTCGGCAGTGGTTTGATCTGCTTTGTTTCTTCCTCATCCACTACAAGCGAGAGCCAGAGGCGAAGCTTGGCGATTTCGACTGCACCACCATCAATGTCTACGCCGTAGAGGCAGTTCTGGATTGCATGGCGTTTGAAGTGGTAGGGTGTCCGCTCGTGATAGTCATTGAAGTAGGGAGTGAGCGCGCCGCGGGCACGGACGATCTCGGTCATCATGCCCACCGGAAACGCGCCGGATCCGACGGCGGGATCGCAGACCGTGATGCCGGCCAGTTTCTCATCGATCAGGCGGGCATGTTTGCCGATGCTCTTCGGCATTTTTACGGCGTAGTCCGTTGGAACCGTCTCATAATGTGAAATCTGTTCACCGAGATGAACAAAAATTTCGATCTCGGTTCGCGGGACGGTCTCTCTATCTTTGTTCAGGGCCGTGTCCAGATAGTTGATGAGGCTTTCCTGGCACATATAATGGACGATCTCGCGCGGCGTGTAGTATGCGCCGAGACCTTTACGCCTGTTTTCCTCAATCAGGTTTTCGAAGACCTTACCGAGCATTTCGGGGTCAATGGCCACTTCCTTTTCCAACGGCTCGGCTTCGTTGACCGCGAAGTTGTAACGGTCAAACACATCGAGGACGCCGCTGCCGGTGATGCCTTCTTCGATGGATTCACCATTTGTGAACAGTTTGTTCGGCAGAAGAATGTCAGTCTTACGCCAGCCATAATTGCCCAAAGGCTCAAACAAACCGCCGTTGAGAAATGGAATGCGGCACTTGAACCGCTTGCACCACGCCTCGTGTCCGCGGTCAGTGGCCAATGTGTCGTAGAAGAGAGGCTCCAGGATGTCATTGAAAAAATTGTCGTATTGGCCGTACTCACCCCTGGCCAGTTTTCGCAGGAAGTCGCGCGGACCGGCGCCCCAGTCCTCTCCTCTAGCGACACCCAGCCAGCCTTTCTTTTGCAGGAAGTACAGGAACACGATCTGGCCCATGAGCTTCTTCGCGAAATCCACGGAGTTGACGCGTTTGGCAGTAAATTCCTCACGGATGCTTTTGTCCTTGCCGGCCAGCCGGTCCAGCGCCTTGTGCATTTCCTCGAACAGCTCAGCGTATTTCTTGTAAAACTCCCTGGTGATGGCCTCGACACTGAACGCTTCCTGAATGTCCGCCAGCGCAGGGTCGGCTTCGGTGTGCTGCAGAAGGCCGAGGAACCGGGTTTGCGCCGTGTGACAGCTTTCGCCTTCGCCGACAATATACGAGAAGCGGCGGGCCGGCGTGAGGCGCGTTTCCACACCTACGTTGCCTGATTCCTTTTCCACCGCAGCATAGTCCATCCTGACGTAAGAAAAGCGCCATTGCTTCTCACTCGGCGAGACAAATGCGACAAGAGCGGCATCCTTGTTCTTGCGTTCTTTCAGGTGGTCGGCCACGAAGTTGCGGATGGCGGTTCGCGCGCGTTCCAGCTTGGATTCTTTTGTAAGGTGGACGATGAGGATGTCGAGCGTTTCATTGTCCGGGGAGGTATAAGTACCGAGGCGCTCAAAGCTGTTGACGTGGTCTTTGAATGCCTGCTTGATGTACTGGCTGTTCCGCGCAAAGGCCTTGGTTTCATCGATGTGGTTGAGCAGGTTGACGGCGAAATTGCGGAACCGGCTCTTGTCGAACGGCTGGGTGAAGGTTTGCTCGATAAGAGCACGGGCCTGTTCGCGATTCACTTGGCCTCCAGCAGGTACGATGAGAGAATCACTTCACGCGGACTGAACGCGTGCGCCGTTTGCTGCGCTCTGGTGGCCTGGAAGAAAAGTGAAGGGATGTCCCGCCGCAGTATTCCCAAGCACCTTCAACGGTTCGATCTCCCTTTTCAGGGCTTCTGCGACTTTCTTTGTTGTCGGCCGGGGCAGGGCTCCATAAATCAAAAGCTGAATAACCTGTTGTATATACAGTTCGTCATCGTCGGTAAAACCCTGGTAGCGGCGAACTTCTTTCGCTTTGAGCCGCTTTAGAATGTAAGCGTCGTTTGCGCCGCCTTTATGTTTGGACGAAATATCGTCTGATTCCAGGCTAGTGGCGGCTTCAAAGGCGGCCTTGTTTTTTTCGAGCAATGTGTAGAAGTCGTGGGGGATCAGCCGGCGCTTTTCCAATGGATCGGCGGGTTTGAGGATTTGGGCAGCGGCAAAAAAATCGAGTTCCGTCGTTCGGGCTGCGCCGGGAGGCGCCAGGAAAAATTTGTCGAGCCGTCCTTGCCGAAAATAAGTGACCAGTGATGGGAACTCTGTCACATTCGCCGCCTCTTGGGGGATAACCAATCTGCTGGAGCGCGCTTTTTTGGGCAGGCGCTTAATTCGCGCGAAGATCTCGGGCTGCTTGTCCCGCACCTCTCGAATCTCGGTGAGGTATTGCAACTCGCTTTCTTCCTCTTCGTCTTCGCCGGTGATGGTCTTCCTGGAAGTCAATCTGGCAAACAGATCGTGCGACTTGATTTCCTCACCTTCAGTCAGCAGCCTGGCGTCTGCGCCGAGCATTTCGATGAAAGCGTGAATTTTGGCTTCGGCGGCCTCTTTCAGTTTGATGAGGTCATTGCTTTCTTCGGTAGGGAAGAAGTTGTAAGTATGGATCGTGTCATACGCAGTGTCGACACGATTCACTCGTCCCACGCGCTGGATGAGACGGGTAGGATTCCATGGGATGTCGTAGTTGATGACGATGTTGGATCGGTGGAGATTGACGCCTTCCGAAAGCACTTCGGTGGCGACTAGAACTCGATATTGGTTCTTCGGCTGATACGCCTTGGCGTCGAAATTGGCAATGACCTCCTTGCGAACGAAGTCATCGGAGCTGCCCGTGAATAACAACACGTCGGGTTCGACCTCCTCTCGGATTCGCTGCGCGAGATACTCAGCAGTCTCCTTGGATTCCGTGAAAAGGATGATCTTGCCGCTCTTCAGTTTGCTGTCACCATGAAGCATCTCGCGGAACGATGCCCACTTGGGATCGCGTTTGATCCGCGTCCAGAGTTCGTGAATCGTTTTCAGGATCTTGAGGTCGCTTACCAGGTCGCGATTTAATTCAGCGCTGAAGTCTTCGGCGTTCAAGCGTTCCGCCTTGTCGCTATCCAGTAGATGGTCGATTGCCTCCTGATCGTCGGTTTCCAGCAGGTCGAAGATTTTATTGATGTGTTTCTTGCTGATATAAACATGACCTTTTCGCAGTTCTTCGATGACCCGCTGATAGGACCGGATGAAACGGTCAAGCGTCAGGCGGAACGCATGAAAACTGCTTTCCAGGCGTTTGACCAGCAGGATTTTCATGAACTTTGCGAGGTTCCGCTGGCTCTGTACTTCTCGTTCTTCGCGTTTTCCCTCGTAATAAGTAAGCGGTTTGTAGCGCGCGTATTTGAAGTCCGAGGCCAGGAGACGAATTGTCCCGTTGAAGATTTCGTTTTCCGTCTTGCTGAATTTGTAGAACAGAGGCTGCGGATCGGCTACATCAGGAAACTTTAACCCCTGAAGTTTCAGATCATCACCATAGTAAGTCATGATTTCGTTTCGAGTGCGGCGGATCATGAGGTACTTGAGTATCTGTTCGCGCGTCGCTTTGGCGTTTGCTTGCACGGTTTGGAAGTACTTCTCGCGATCGCGCTGCCGGTCCAGGCCGGCGAGATTCTTCTCCAGCTTCGCAAAAAAGGCCTCCAGGTTCCGTACGTTTGGGATCGTGCTGTTTTTCCCATTCTGAAACAACTTAATCTGGCTTAGGATGTCCCGAGGCGTGTTGTTCAAGGGGGTGGCCGAAACCAAAACGACTCTTTTGCCGCGGCAGATCTGCGCAAGCATTTCGTAAGTCTGATTTGTCTCAGTGCGAAAGCGGTGCGACTCGTCTATAAAAACGTTACTGTACTTGCCGACATCACGATTCAGCAGGTCTTCCAGTTTGCCGATCGACTCGAAATCGGTATGCGGCACTCGAAAATCGCCAAATACATTTGGCCATGAACCGCGATTATTTTTGTCCAACAAATGGGGCGGAGCAATTACAAGCGACCGTCCCTCCAATTGCTGCGCGAGCAACGCAGCCATGTAGGTCTTGCCGAGCCCGACCACATCGGCCAAGAATAAACCGCCGTACTCTTCGAGCACTTTGCGTGCACTGAGAACAGCCTCCTCCTGGTACTTCAATCTCTTGAACCCCTCGGGCACATAGATGTCCTGCAACTCACTCGGGCGACTCAGCTCATCCTTGAAATATTCATAGAGGAATTTCAGGTACAGTTCTTGCGGTGTGAAATGCGCGAAAGGCGAGCGGTTTACGACCGTGTCTTCATAGGGTTTGGAAACATCGACAGCCAACGCCCAAAGCTCGTTGAACTTGGCAAGAGCAAAGTCATAGTCGCTCGGGTTCTTCAGCTCGACGTTGAATTCAAGATTATCCTGTAGCCCCGATTGGGTAAGATTGCTGGAGCCGGTGATGACTCGCCCCTTGTCTCTGTCGACCTCATGAAAGGTCATGATGTAGACTTTCGCATGGAGATTTTCTGACGGATGCGCTCTGATTTGCAGCTTGCGGGCCCGAACCCAATCGACAAACTTGTGGACGCCCGTCTCAATCTCTGCACTGTCTGCGGATCTTTCAAGCTCAACGAGGACGTCCCTGGCGACTTGCTCCTTTGCAGACGCGTGAGAATTCAAGAACAACTCACCTTGCTCTCCGGCGAACTGCAGCAGTTCATATGCTGTGCGATCTGTTCGAAGTCCGACAAGGATGCGGATCTTTTCAACATTCTCCATAGCCGGGTAAAGCTTATGAAAGCCACTAATATAGAAATAGCCGACCAGGCAGTCGAAGAATCGTGTGTCGTTACGCAGCAAAACATCAAACCGGTCGCGTAAACGGTTGCCTGGCTCGTTCGTGATGAACGTCAAGTCCGATGACACGCCCGTAATCATATCGCTCCTGTGACGGGAGCCGGCCGTGCCAGGCTCACGTAGTTGATCAGCCGCAGAGGGATTAGGCAGGAGACGAACAGCCAGCAACTCGATGTCATCCAGGAAAGCAAACAACAATTGGTCCTTACGCTCGAACCCTTGCATAAGCTTCCTTGCTGCCGAAGTCGGCAGCGCGATTACCACCTTACTGCTGTTTGTGGGTTCAACGGACAGGACCCTGACTTGTCCAGGGCTTTTTGTATAAGCGGCGAGCGCGGACTCAAGCTCGGCAACGCGTTTGCGTAGTGGCTCGACCTCCCGTGCAATTACCATTTCCACATGTTCCATCAGTGCTGCTTGAGTTCCATCAGACGAGTTTCGCGTTCTCCGCAGGATACACGGGTCTTTCTTGTAGGCACGTAGCGTTACAACGTCCAACTTCCCACGATCGAACTTCTCGTGACAGTTGGCGCACAAAGCTATTAGGTTCTCAGGGCGATTGTTATGGGCCTTACGCCATGGAACGATATGCGCGAGTTCCAAAGGTATAGGAATGCAGTCAACAGCGCAGTGATGCCGTGCCTCAATCAGAACCTGCCGTTTCACCGGTAAAGGTATCGCTGGACGGCTGTTCGGCATGACTACTTCGACTAGTAGGGAGTGTAGCATAATACTGGACGTCCGATCATGTCGGTATCGACTTGTCGCAAAATGGGAACTGGCACTGCTCCGATTCCACCAATCGCTGGTCCAACTCAGTGCACGATGTTCCGAAGTGCTTGATACCCGGGCACTGAAACTGAAAGGCGAAGAGTAAAGTACTAGCCGGGCATACTTGAACTCTGAGCCTGAAACAACGGCCTTGCACGCTGGTACTACTTACGTTGAATTTCTTGTTTTTTTTGAAAGGCTTTCTTTGAATTGGAAAATGATTTTGAACAGAATATCGAACAAAGGAACTCCGAACCGCAGAAGTTTAGCTCGCCGCGCAGACTTGACCTTCCCTCCCCTCTGTGAAAAACGTCAAATCGGTAAATAACAACAATCCAATAGCAAAAGTTTGATTCTCTCAACCACCATCGATGGCGCGGACTGCACTTCTGCGGTTCAGAGTTCCTTGATCTATATTCGGACTTAACTTCTGAAACTCATTTCCGTTGTCGGCTCTGCCGCTATAACTAAGAATGGGCGTCTGTTTCATCATATTGTTTGTGTGTACCCACCAAGCGGCTAAAGCAGTCCTGCCATCACAAGCCCCAGGATCAGACCGAGGCCGCCTGTTAAAGTTCCAGCCACGAATCCGACATAACTCAGAATTCTATCTTTTCTATGTCGTCGCCACGCCTGTGGATCTTCATTCAACTCAGCAGCAATCCGCCGGGCGGTAATCCTGGGCAACCATCCAAAATAAAGTAAGTACAAAGATGTGGCAAACAAAAAGTAGACGACCACCGGCGCAATCCAGGATCGGAACTGACTGCAAACAACAAACGCAACGGCAGCCAGAACAACATCGAAAACAGCAACGCGTTTGAAACGCTTCAGCTCGTGCCGTTCCTGTTCATCTCTTGCAACTTTTTGAAATTTGGCCAAACCATGAACGACGCCCCATACCCCACCGGCAGCCCCCGCAATCGCGCCTCCGGCGGAAATCAGTACTTTCATCATCACGCCGGCAGAGGAAGCCTTCGCAAAACCTGCGACCGTAGCAGCGCTCGCCGGAGCTGCTCCCACTGCCATAGACGCCATCACCAAAGTTGTAAACGCAGCTCCAGGAACAGTGCGCCGAAGCGTTTTCCCGATTCGCTCCAGCATCTCTTCGCGTAACCGGGCCCGCGCGCGGGACAAACGTTGTTTCACTGCGTCGTCCCGCATTCCCAGCAAATCCGCGACCTGCTGAATGGAACATCCTTCGCGGTAATAGAGAAAAAGCACTTCTCTCGATTCAGCCGGCAGCTCATCCAGAGCTTCGGCAAGCAAACGGTGTTCTTCCTCACGCAGATATTGCTGATCCGGAGAAGCATGCGGATCAGCTGTGTCAGCCAGAATGGCATCCGCTTCCGACAGGGCACGATGTTTCATTTCATCCCGCATGTACGCATGCGCCGTGTTTCGCGTAATCTGACGTATCCATGGAAGAAAGCTGGAAGGATTTCTCAGTTTTTTTATTTGCACCCAGGCCGCAAGAAATACTTCCTGCGCTACATCCTGGCTTGCATCAAAATTCCGAACGATGGCCAGCGAAATCGAACAAACCAAGTTGGCGGACTGATTGACCAACCGGGCGAAAGCCTCGCGATCTCCTTCACCGGCTGCGATTACATCCATTTCGAGGGATAGTGGCCCGCTCATTTCTCTGCTCCTACGTCCATTTTAGCCGTTCCGCCGGGTGCTTTCAAAAACTCCTCCACAACATTGAAAAAGAACTGTGGATCATCAAGCATGATGAAATGCCTTGCGTTCTCTGCCAGAACGAAGTGGTGATTTGAGTGAATCTGGCGGCGGTAAGCAGTTGATATGTGCTCCTTCATTTCCGCGGTTTTTGCAAAAGCTCCGGATCCAATCAGCAAAACGGGTGTCCGGATCGATGACACGCACGGACGCAGATCCGTTGTCATCACCTCATACGTTGCCTGCGCAACAGCAGCCGGATCCGATTTGCCGCTTTCCACCGCAATCGAATCTACGATGGACGGATCCGTAATCATCATCGACAGGGACATCTTGTTCTGTATTTGAAATTGTTCCTTTGTCACAGAAGCCAGATACTTCTGAATATTTTCCGCCTGTATTTTTGCGCTTTCGACTGTGGCGGAAGGATCCAGAAGAGCCGGCAAGTAAGGAACGCCATCGACAGAAATGACGGGACCAACAAGATCGGGCTCTTCGGACGCAAGCCAAAGCGCCAGAAAACCTCCCAGACTATGGCCTACCACTACCGGCTTCTTCAACCCTCTTTCCCGAATGTATTGTGCGAGCCCTGTTCTTACAGTTTCCAAAAAGGGAGGCCCGATAGAAGGTAGTCCGGCAAAACCGGCCAGAGTCAGCGTATGACATTCAAACTGGCTCTGAAAATGTTCAACGGTCGCGTTCCAGACTTCGCCTCCGTTGCTGAGTCCAGGAATGAGAATCATGGAACGCCCTTCCCCGGCAATTTCAACTTCGAAAGGCTGCGCACACAAAGAACAGGCTGTGAACAACCCGATAAAAAGCATCAAGAATTGTTTGTATTTCATTCGTTTCACCTCTTTTCATCCAACTAAGTATCCGGAGCTCAAAAAAGGTGACACTATTCCTACACGGAGGTTGAAGAGGAGGTTCCGGACTGGCTTGATGCCGGAGCACGTATGGTTGTCGTCGCAACGTCTCGAAAAAAAATACTTACCGTGTATCGTTCGCGAATGAACGTCAAGGTTCTTACTGTGAAGGATGTCCTGAGTGGTGAAGATGTTGTACCCGGGTGGTTACTTCCCGTAAAGGACCTCTTCGACTAAGACTAAGCCAGGCGTGTACCTGGCTTATTTGACTCCGGCCGTTACTTCCTGAAAGCTTTCTGTGACCTTTTGCAGGATCGGTTTGTTTTTTTCGGCCATCGACTTCAAGGTCCAGGTGAGAATCTGATGGTAGCTACCGGCCGACTCAACGGTGGTGTGCAGGTAGACAACTCCCAGATTATCGACAAAACCGCTGATCTCGTACTGCACGGCAGGATACCCTCCAACGGTCATGCTGACCGGAGCCGATAATTCAGCGGATTTAATATTTCCCATCAACGTATCTCTCGTTATTTTCGAATGGCCTTCCAGAGTCATCTGCTGAAAATCCTGTTTGCTCTCGGAAAGAATGATGATGTACAACTCCTTGGCGCGTTGGGACGCCTGTAGTTCAGCGCTTTCGTGAAGCTCGCGATCTTCTTTCCATCCGGACGGTATGGTAACCTGAATCGTTTTTCCTGGATCCATCAGCACCTTGCCGGGCGATTCCTTCATTTCCGGAAGCTTGCAGGCGCCGGCGGCACAAAGCAGGAGCACAAGTAATCCAATCGTACATTTTCTCATTGATTCCCCTCCGAAACGAATTCTACTCTATGGTTAAAATGTAGATGCTGTCAAGCGCCTTCAATCGTCTCGATCGAAATGATTCTTGTTTCGTTCTCTTCATGGGTAAGACTAATCCGGATGGATGGAACGGGGTGGAATTTTACAAGTCGATCGGCCCATTCGATCAAGACGAGCTCGTTTGAACCCAGGAGCTCATGAATACCTGCTTCGATGATTTCGTCTTCTTTTTCCAACCGGTACAAATCTACGTGATAGATCTTCTTGTGTTTGCCGTATTCACGAACCAGCGTGAAGGTCGGACTCTGCACATCGCGCGAAGAAATTCCAAACGCTTCCACAAATCCGCGAACAAACGTTGTTTTACCGGCGCCCAGAGGCCCTGTCAGACAAATCTTTTCGTTTCCCTGAAGGGTACGGGCAAAATCGGCGGCAATCCTTCGTGTGTCCGATTCAGAATTCGAAATGAAGTTTGAGATAGTCACCTTCTATGTCGATTTCATTACGCACGGCGGCAACGGCGTCATGCCACCACTGCAGAATGTCCAGCGCGTTGAGCGCCTGTTGCGGGTAGCGTTGTTCGAATAGATTAGAGACAAGACCGTGCAGATACGTTCCGGCCATGGCGGCTTCGACCGGCGCAAGACGCTGAGCCAGAAACCCTGTGATGAATCCAGTCAAGATGTCACCTGTCCCTGCGCTCGCAAGTGCCGGTCCACCAGTGAGAACGATCCGTGCATCTGCTTGCGAATGAGCAATGATGGTACGAAAGCCTTTGAGTACCACGACAGAACGGGTTTCAACAGCGAGTTTTGTTGCAGCGGCAATGCGATCCGATTGGACTGCTGATGCAGGGCAGTTCAACAATCGTCCCATTTCACCTGGATGAGGAGTCAGGATGGTACTGCCCGGACGTCGATTCAGGATTACTGACTTATCCATCGCAAGCAGATTCAAGCCATCCGCATCGATCACCAGGGGTGCGTCAATAGTTGCGACGATCTCTCGAAAGAATTGCGCGGTCCTGGAGTCTGTTCCCATTCCCGGTCCGATGGCAACGGCTGACATGCTCTTGAGAAAAGCGGAAAGGCCGGCCATATCACATTCATCAAAAACATCCGAATCGTGCCCGGCCGGATGAGTCATGATCTCGGGGCCGTACGATGCAATGACAGGCTGAATGCGTGACGGGCAAACCACTGTGACGAGTCCGGCCCCGCAGCGGAGCGCCGCTTTACCGGAAAGATAAGGCGCACCGGATTTTCCGGTGGAACCGCCCACAATGACCGCATGACCGAAAGTGCCTTTGTGCGTATCGACGGACCGGTGCGGCAAGATCCGGCGAATATCCCGTGATCGTACTACAGAAATAGTAGATTCAACCGGGATACCGATATCCTCCACAAAGATTTCACCGCACATCCGGCATGCAGGCGAAAGCACGTGGCAGCACTTCAGCGCGGCAAGCGCAACAGTAGCAGTCGCTTTTACGGCGGGTCCGCTCAGTGCGCCTGAATCAGCGCTCAATCCGGACGGTACGTCGACAGCAATCACTTCCTTTCCGGCGCGATTGATGATTTGCACCGCCTTCGAATAAACACCTTCGAGCGGCTTGCTGAGTCCGGTACCAAAAAGAGCGTCCACAACGACTGCACACGAAGCCGTCAAATCCTGGAGGTTCGCTCCATCCGGATCTTCCGCACAATCAACGCCTGCATCCAGAGCGCGTTTCCAGTTCACCGCCGGATCCCCGCGAAGATCGGCAGCACGCGCAATCAGAACGGCCTGCGGACTCCACTCACGCTCCTTCAGAAGTCGCGCCACTGCGAGTCCGTCGCCTCCATTGTTCCCCTTTCCGCAAACGACCACCGTGCGCACCGGTTCCGTATGAGATCTGAGCAAAACCTCAACCACGAGTGTGGCGGCTTTCTCCATCAAAGTGAGCGACGGAATATTCAGGTCCTCAATCGCATGAGCATCCGCAGCCCGCATCTGCTCAGCATTCAGGACCTTCATAGCTGATATGCTACCTCATTGTAGAAAGGCGCATCTACCTCGCACAGTTAAAAGCACTTCGTACCGTTGCCTTCACCTTTAGAATTTCGGATTTCGTGCTTGTTTCGAATTTCGGGTTTCAGGTTTCGAATTTCTCGCTAATAGCTTACTGCCGTTTTCCTTGTTTCCGATACGTTGGAAATGCGATCCTGAACAGTTACCCATAATAGATACTGTCCCGAAGGAGCGTCTAAAGCCGGTAGTTTTACGACAATTTCCTTCAAGTCTTCGAACGCAGCGGAAGTCCAGGAAAAGCTTTGCGTTTGTTCGTTGCGTGCGATAACGGTTTCGCCTTGCCTTAACTCCTGAACGAAGACAAACTCGGCAAATACACGATCGCCGTCATCGTAAACAGGAGCACCGTCGGAAGGAATCGAAACCTGAACTTGCCGTGGTTGTGATTCCTTCAATTGTATATTGAAGTCTATGGATGAGACACCAAATTTCTCGGTAGTGCGAACCGATGTGAGTAGCTCATCATAATCCTTTTTCTCATCAATCACTTTTGCCTGCGCCACTTCAACGAACGCTTGTTCTACGAGACCCGGTATGCTTTCATACCGGAAAGTACGATCGATCGCCGCCTGTTGGGCCGCAAACGAATCCCCCGTCTCAGGACCGGGAGGCGCGAGAACGTACTTGAACTCGTGCCATACAAACATCAGGGCCTCATTGGAAGGGATTCGCTTTGCCGGAAGTTTGTCGTATACCCACAGCAAGGCTGGACGCGAGGAGTCGGGAACGGATTCATGGTCAATGCGTGAAGGGGGACCAAACACGATGTACACTTGCCCGCGCGCCGTTTGCCAACCGGGTGTCTTGCGTTCTCCGAAGTTTTTGTCGGCATAATCGAGCCGCTTGTAGAACTCTTCCTTGAATTCATTGGATCTTGTGCGCAAAACCGGGTCCCGGCGCGCCCAGAATATTTTGATGAACTGCATCTTTTCTTCCGGCACCTTCAGCTTTGAATAAACGTCCCGCTCCTGGTCCGTAAAAACCAGACTGACGGGACCGTTAATCCACGAATCAATGTTTCCCTGCAGGTCCTTCCAGTTCAATGTTTCAGCAGTCGCAACACACGAAATAAGAAGCATTGCCATCAACATCTTTTTCATAATGCATCCTCCGTCATAAGAAGTAATTCAAGTTCGCGAACCGAAAGACAAAAATAATCGGGTCTGACGGACGAATCTCCTGACTGTCCGTGTTCGCCGAATCGCACCAGTATCGAGGAGACTCCGGCGGCCTTTGCAGCAAGAATATCCGCAGGGGCATCTCCGACCACAACGGTTTCGCCGGAAGTTAGACCCTGAATCTGCATGAGTTTCAACACTCCTTCCGGATCGGGCTTGGGACAGGCAACGTCTTCTCCGCAGATGAGTGCATCGAAAACGTGATCGATTCCTGCCTGCTCCAGACAAAAACGCGTGCTTACCTTGCCTCCTCCAGTAAAAAGCATAAGTCCGGCGCCCGCTGCTTTCAACCTGAAGAGTAGACCGGCAATTCCAGGAAACAGTCTGACTTCTTCGAAATGCTCCCGGTAATAGTCGTAGAAGCGCCGGAAAGCCTCCGGTTTGTGATCGCTGGAAATGAACTTTCCCATCACCTCCGGTTCCGCCGGACCGAAGGCAGCAAACCATTCTTCCGCGGTTGGACGCTTTTCAGTAAAGAGTTCAATTCCATATTCAAAAGCTTTCAGAATCACGGGCAACGAATCAAACAAAGTGCCGTCTCGATCAAAAATAATACCCCGCCAGTTCAATCGCATTGGATTCCGAATCCGCCCGTGGACCCCCCCTCACAAATCAGGTGGGGCTTCCAGCCGCCGTCGAGCGGACTGGAAGTCCGCGCTCCTAAATGCAGGCAGGATGCCCGCGCTCCGAACCCTGCTGGACTTTCCGGATGCGTCTCTGGATCGCGCCCACGATAGAGATTAACACAAAGAAGTTGAATGGATGGATATTTGCTAATCGGTCGAATTGCAGACGGCGAGTAACGAGAGGCCAAACGGAATATTCACGCGCGGTAAAAGCAGTCCTTCTGTTTCGAAAATCTTCAGCAATACGGCATTCACGAGCGAGGGCAATTTGACGAAGAATTCGGACTGCGCTTCAGAAGAACTTTTCCCGGGAAGAATTTTTCGGAGAGTCCGGTAGGCGACCGCAACCGGAAAAAGAATGCTGTTCAGGTAAGTGATCCGGTCGAATGCCAGACCTGCGTCCCGGATCAGATCACGAAACTGCTTACGGGTGTAACGCCGCCTGTGATGTAGAGCAACATCGTGATCGCTCCACAGCTGCGGATGCGCAGGAACAATCAGCAGAATATTCCCGTTTTTTCGGGTGACACGTTTGATTTCTTTCAAAAACGAAAGATCATCATCAATGTGTTCGAGCAAATCAAAGGCGCACACGACGTCAAAGGACTGATCCGGAAAAGGAAGCCGATCGCCAGGCAGGGTCTGGTGGAGCGCAGTGAGATTTCTCGTTCGGCAAAACTCCAATGCCACAGGTGAATTGTCCACACCCACTGCTTCTCCAAATTCCTGCAGCATCACAAGGATATTTCCAGTCCCGCAGCCAACATCCAGAAGTTTGTATTTTGCTTTCGAATCGAGGACGTGGCTCAAAAGAGTTTTAACGAGACTTCGTTTCCCGCGGAAATACCAGTGGGTATTCTCCAGCTCATACATCTGCCGGTATTCTTCCAGATTCATTCGCCTTCCCCACGTATTTACCGCCTGACCAGTTCAGCCTGATTTGAAACAACGCAGCCAGGGACGTAAAAGTGTCCCGGAACGCGCGCACTCGGCTCTCCGGAGAATCGATCCACTGAACCGGAATTTCGTGAATTTCAAACCCTGATCGTTTCGCCAGAAAAAGCACTTCGGAATCAAAGGCCCATCTATCGATCAATTGAATAGAAAAAATATGTTTTCCGGCCGAAGCTTCGAAAGCTTTAAAACCACAGGTAAAATCACTGACTTCCAGTCCGAGTATGGTATTGCTTAGCCAGGTAAATGTCTTTCCCATTGATTCACGCCAGAGGGGTTGATGCTTCAGGATGTTTGCGTTTGTATGTTTCCGTGTCGCGATGACGATCCTTGCTCCTTCTTCCAGCTTTCGTAGAAAACGATCGATTTCTTCGATCGGTGTGGAAAGGTCCGAGTCTGTAAAAAGGACGTACCGCCCCGCAGCCAGATCCATTCCTTTTCTCAGGGCGAAGCCCTTTCCTCGATTCTGCTCGTACCGATGCAGCACCAGTGCGGGAATTTGAGATTGCTGTTCCTGCACAAGGGTTGCTGTACCATCGATGCTCCCGTCATCAACCACAAGGATTTCATAGTATTGTTTGATATTCGCCCGGCAGTAGTCGTTAATTTTGACAATGGATTCCGGCAATCGTTTGGCTTCATTGTAAGCCGGTATGAGAATCGTAAGATAGACATCCTTCATTGCGGCACCATACGAGCAAGATGGTTAATCCTTTCCTGGATCAGCAGCTTGCTTTTGTCATCAGGGCGCGCATCCAGAGCAAGGTACATTTCAGATAGCGACCTGTCGTACCTTCCAAGATACAGGTAGACGGAACCTCGCGCGTAATACTCCATTGCCGTAGGGGCCGGGCGGCTCAGGAATGCTACCGTGAACAACAATGCTGTGAATGCCAGAAACGAAAAACCGGGCGCTATTAATTTCGCTGGTGAGAGCTTTTTCCCGGGAATGAATGTCATGACCAGGAACGTGCATGCCGGCAGTGTGAAAAAGAACCATGGATTTCCGAACAAATTCAGTCCGGTTGCTCCGTTCAGGAGTAACGGGATATTCAAGAAGAAAACAGGGTCCGTCAGGTTGTCGGGAGGGAAAGGAAATGTAATCGTACCGATGGTAGCGCAGAGAACAGACCAGATTGCAACCGCCACAAATGCGCTGCGGGACAGGAGGTCCTTTCGCAGGAAGTCATCGCCGAAATAAAAAGCGGCTGTGGAAAGAAATGGAATGATGGACGTCAGGTATCTGGGTCCGAAATTCCAGCCCGCGATCCAGTAACTGAAAGCGCTATAAATCAATACTGTGCTGACCACAATCCCGATGAACAGTCCGGCAAGAAAAGACCATCTTTCCGTTGCGAGCAAATAGTAATAACCGGGCAGGCTCAGCAGCAGAAAAGGAGATATAAAGAACAGCCCGTGGTGCCGGCTAAACAGCAGGCCATAGAGCGCTTCCAGTGTAGGAAATCCGATTCCCACAATGCCTTTAGCGTGCGCGGAAACGTGAAAAGAGCTCGTCATGTGCCTGTAAGTAACATCCCAGGGAGTTCCGAAAATCGCATAGTTACAGAGCAGGATGAGGACCACAGCGGAAACTACGGGCACGGCGAAGTAAACAAACCTCCGAAAAACCCTGACTACTGTGAGCGCAAATATGCCGATGACCGTTACGGGAAAGATGGCCGGAAATTCCAACAAAAGTGAGAATCCGGCGAAAACTCCTGCGAGAATCAGCAGACGAGCAGGTCGTTGTTCGTCAATACGGTACTCGTTCAAATAACAGGCCGAACTGAAAAGAAATATTCCCAGTAAGTAGTGACTCACAAATTGCATGGTGTAAGTGAAAACCACAGTCCCGAAAAGGTGAAGAAACACGAAGTGGGGAATGTACTTCGAGTCCGGTTTCAGTCTGGACCAGAATTTTGAGAAAAGTCCCAGGAATAGAATCGAAGGAACCGTTATCGTGATCAATCGCAACCAGAAAATTGCGGCGGGTGTGGAAAACTGAATGCCGGATACGAATTCCGCCCCTCGCATGGCGAGAAAAGCCGGAATGCCAAGGACCGAAACCCCGATGGCCTTATCCGAATAGTAGTGACCTCCAAACGAGGCCATATCCTGCGTGTGTCCGTATCTCTTTATGGCGTTATCGACTGAGAGAGAATGATCATCGACCATTGCGCTTGTGAGCAGCAGCCGGCTTAGTTCGTTTGGTGAAATGAAATGAGGATATATCTGAAGGAAGTAAACGTGACAGGCCAGCAGCAGGCCGAAGATTGCCCACTTCTTGCCGCCTTCAAAGCCGTCGAGCATCCGGCGTTGATTATACCATGCAGACTCCGGCAGTATTTTTCAAAAGTCCAGTGGGGCGGGCTCGGAACCCGCGGGAAACTATTCGTCCTGTAAAGGACGATAAACGAGAATGTCGCCGAAGATCTCACCCTGAAAAATACGAAGCATGCTTAACCGGATCATTTCCAGAAGCGCAAGAAACAAAACGATCATTTCACTTCGCGTCTGAAGTTCACCGGCGTATTCGATCAGACTGAAACTCTCCTTTTTCTCAAGATACTCGCTGAGCTCCTGAATCTTCTGCTTCACCGTAAACTGATCCGGCTCAATCGTGAGCGCCTGCTTCTTTTGAGTGCGTTTGAGCAGCACTGCAAACGCATGAACGAGATCATACAGACTCGCCTCCACCAGCTCATCGCGGTCTGCATCCGGATCAAAGGTCTGCGGACGCGCCCAGTACGATTCGCCTTCCGTCTCCCGTTCTTTCAAATGCCCCGCCGCCAGCTTGAATTTCTGATATTCGAGAAGTTGTTCCACCAGCGGCCGCCGCAAATCTTCCGCGGCTTCCGGATCTTCCGGTGGCTTCGGCAACAACATCCTGATCTTGATTTCAATCAACTGAACAGCCAGCATGATGAATTCCGCCGCGACATTCAGATTGAGCTCTTCCATCAGATCGAGGTGCTCCATGTACTGTTGAGTGACGGAAGCAATAGGAATGTCGTAAATATTGATTTCGTTTTTGTTAATCAAATACAAAAGCAAATCCAGAGGACCCTGGAAGACATCGAGATCTACAATCGTTTTCGTAGCATCCATTCTATTTCACCAAATTAGTTCCAGCGGAAACCATCCCACTCGCAGCAATCGAGCCAGGAAAGTGATGGCAGCACGGATGACATCGTTCAATCCCGGCAAATAAAACAGGAGCAGTAAAATGATAAATCCGTAGGGACGCATTTTAGCATACGCGCGGGCCAATCCTTCCGGAAGAAGTCCTTCGAGGACTCCGCTTCCATCCAGCGGATGAATGGGCAGCATGTTGAAAACGGCCAGCATCAGGTTGACCATGATTCCCATGCCGAATACGTAACAAAACAGGAGCGGGATCGCTTCGCCTGGATCGATGTTTTGATCACCGTTTGTAAAGGACCATGCCAGATGCCAGAATGCGGAAATCAGCAGAACAGTCAGAAAGTTGCTGACGGGTCCAGCGCCACTGACGAGCATGCTGTCGCGGCGCGGATTCGTAAAGTTTGCCGGGTTAAATGGAGTGGGTCGTGCCCATCCTATGATCGGGATTCCGGACAAAAACACCATGAACGGAATGATAACGGTCCCCACAATGTCAATGTGGTTCGCAGGATTCAGGGAAATCCGGTTCTGCATTTTGGCCGTCGGATCACCCAACTTGTAGGCAGTCCAGGCGTGAGCGCTTTCATGAACCGCGGCAGAAAGCAGGAAAAACATGTACTGTACAAGGAACTCAATAAACTTGACAAGACTCATTCTAACTCCGCAACACGAACCGGGTGTTCATGTAAATAATAGGATGCCGGAGAAAACATGCGAGCTTCGTCAAGAAAATTTCCGATGATTTGCAATCCGATCGGAAGTCCGTTTGAGCCGGTTCCGCACGGAATCGACAACGCGGGCAACCCGGCCAGATTTGCGGTGACGGTATAAATGTCGGATAGATACATGGACAGCGGATCGTTGACCTTTTCGCCGAGTTTAAACGCCGTTGTCGGAGATGTGGGAGTTGCAATCAGGTCCACCTGGCCGAAAGCATTGCGAAAATCCGCGGCAATGAGCGCCCGGACCTGCGAGGCACGCTTGTAATAGGCATCATAATATCCGGCGCTGAGCGCAAAGGTGCCGAGCATAATGCGCCGCTTTACTTCGGGACCAAAGCCCCGGGCACGGCTTTTAGAGTAAAGCTCTTGAAGATTGGAGGCATCCGAAGCGCGGGGACCGTAGCGGACTCCATCAAAGCGGGACAAATTCGATGACGCTTCGGCGGTTGCAATGACATAGTACGCCGCAATTGCATAGGCCGTGTGAGGCAACGAAATGGTGTGCAGCTCGACGCGTCCGGATTTCTCCATCTCCCGCAAAGCCTGCTCAACAGAGGAAGCAACTTCCGGATCGATCCCCTCAGCGAAGTACTCACGCGGGACACCCACTTTCAGTTTACCGGACTGGTTCAAAAAGGAGGAAAAGTCCGGTGGAACACGGGATACCGAAGTCGAATCGTTGGGATCCCAACCTGCCATAACCTGAAGCAGCAAGGCAGAATCTTCAACCGACCGAGTCAATGTGCCGATGCAATCCAGACTCGAACCAAATGCTACTAATCCGTACCTGCTAATACGTCCGTAGGTCGGCTTGAGGCCGACGACTCCACAGAATGAAGCCGGCTGCCGGACCGATCCTCCCGTATCCGAACCCAGACCGCCGAATGCCATGCAGGAAGCAACAGCAGCCGTAGAACCGCCGGATGAGCCTCCCGGCGAGCATTCGCGATTCCACGGATTCCGCGTTGTCTGATACGCAGAATTTTCCGTGCTGGATCCCATGGCAAATTCATCACAGTTGGTTTTTCCCAAAATGATAGCGCCGGCATGCTTCAACCGCGCGATCACGGTCGCATCATAGGGAGGTCTGTACCCGTGCAAAACCCGGGAAGAGCAAGTCGTTTGCAACCCCTTTGTGCAGATGTTGTCTTTGATCGCAAGTGGCACTCCGGCCAGCGGTTTCTGCAAATCCTTTGCTGATTCCGCCGCCGCTTTTAAAACTTGATCACGATCGATCTGAAGAAATGCTCCAATTTCGCCGTCGTACCGGTCAATACGTTCCAGTAAAAGCCGGCATACTTCGACGGGTGTTGTTTTCCCCGAACGATAAGCGGCCAGCAAATCGTGAATCGTACCCTTAAGAATGCCGGTCATGGAATGATCCTGGGGACCCTGAAGAATCTCTTCACCGCATCCGGCGCGTTCGCTTGTGATTCGACGACATCCAGCGAAGGGCGCATAATATCCTCGCGTAAAACGGGATCGATCCACGCTCCAAAGTTGTGCGGCTCCGGCGGTTCATTCACTTCCTGGAGTTTTTCGACGTACTCCAAAACATCCTGTAACTGCGCGGCAAATAAATCCGTTTCAGCTTCCGTAAGCTCCAGTCGAGCCAACCGGGCAACCTGCAACACAAGATCGCGATCCACTTTCATGATTCCTCTACCTTCAAATAGCCTGACATTATACCGCAGCAAGCCCTTAACTAAGGTGGAGCGTGGATATCTTGTCCTCCGCGCGCCGTTAAAAGCGCCGAGGCAAAACTTCGCGAGTGCAGGCCGAAGGTCTGCGCTCCGTAGGGAGCGCGGACATCCTGTCCGCATTATGGGCCGCAGGCATCTTGCCTGCTTCGCACGAAATGTAGAAACTCTAGCTAGCGCAGGCCGAAGGCCTGGGAAGCGGACTGGAAGTCCGCGGTCCATAATGCAGGCGGGGACGCCTGCGCTCCATGTGTCGAAGTATAATAAGCGCTTATGGAGTTGATTCTTGTCAAATCTCCCCAGACGCCTGCAGAACAAATTTATTATTTGAAGGTGGGAGCCAACTCACTGGGAAGTTCCGGAGATGTGGACCTGGTGGTTGACGAAGCAGGAATTCTGCCGTATCACCTCAGCGTAGAATACACAAAGGATTCGTTGATCCTTTCCATCGCGCAGCCCGGCTCCTACTTCGGATACCGCGGGAAACCCTGTCAGAAAGCTGTTTTACTGCCGGGCGAAGTTTTTACCATTGAGAACACGACATTTTATTGCCAGGCAGTGAGTGGTCCGGATCGAACGCAGCATGCAATGTTCCTCACTCCACTGGTAAGCCCGCAAGCCGTATCCATTCCTGCAGCGCCCGCTCCCAAAATGAACGAGATGCAAATCTCGGGATTCGTACAGCAAAAGCAGATCACTTTCCCGATGGTTATCGGACGCAATTCGCGCTGCGAGCTGGTTCTGGATCACCCCACTGTATCTGCATTTCATGCGCGTCTCGGCATGGAACAGGGAAACGTTTATCTGGAGGATCTGCACAGCTCAAACGGCACTTTTGTCTCCGACGTTCCCATTCGTAAAACCTACTTAAAGCCGGGTGATTCGATTGTGATCATGCCGTACTTCCTGATCTATACGGGCGATTATTTGAACGTCTATACGTTCCAAAGAGAAAGCAGGTTGATCGGCTGGCAGGTTTCTATGTCCGCCGGGGATAAGAAGATCCTGGATCGAGTCACGATATCGTGCGCTTCTAATGAATTAATTGGATTGATCGGACCGAGTGGATCCGGCAAGACAACGCTCATGAAATGTCTCAGCGGTCAGACATTGCCTGCAGGCGGAAGGGTCCAGCTTAATGGTCTGGAAGTCTATTCTCACTTCCCACTTTTCAAAAGAAACATCGGCTATGTGCCGCAGGACGACATCGTTCATCGCGAGTTGACGGTGCATCAGACGCTGATGTATGCGGCCCAGTTGCGATTACCTCCCGATATGTCACAAAAGGAGCGTAAAAACCGGGTGTGGGAAACACTCATTGAGCTTGAGCTTGAAGAACAGGAACGCCAGGCAATTCACAAATTGAGCGGCGGCCAGCGCAAACGCGTCAACATCGCGATTGAGCTGCTCACCAAACCGGGAATTCTGTTTCTGGACGAACCGACGTCCGGACTGGATCCGGCCCTGGATGAGAAATTGATGATTCTTTTCAAGCGACTCTCCGAGGCGGGTCGAATCACCATCATGACCACGCATTTGCTTGAACATGCAGATATGTTTACCAAAATTGCGATGATGCATTACGGCCGGTTGATTTTTTTTGGAGCGCCTGAGCAAGCCCGTAAATTTTTCGGTGTCGGCAGCATCAGCAGCCTTTATTCAAAGATCAAAGAGCGCCCGGCTGAAGACTGGGAAACGGAATTTCAATCTACTCCGTTGCATAAACAGACAACCAGCCATCTTCGCGAACAGGTTCTACCTTCAAAAAGAAAAGAAGCGTCCGCTCCGGTCAAAGTTCACGAATCATCCCAGGAGCAAATCACCCAGTGGAGCACGCTTTCGAGTCGCTACATCGACATTATCCTTCGCGACAGGAAGAACACTGGAATCCTGCTGCTTCAAGCGCCGCTGATTGCCTTTTTTATCGTTATCGCAACATCAAACCTGAGCCACCGCCTTTTTATGATGGTTCTTGCGGCGATCTGGTTCGGATGTAACAATTCAGCTCGTGAAATCTGCAAGGAGTTATCTCTGTACAGACGCGAACGAATGGTATTTCTTTCCGTCTTTCCTTATCTCTGTTCCAAGTTTGTTGTCCTTTCCGGCCTGGTCTTACTTCAATGTCTGGTGTTGGCGGTCCTCACCCCACAGGAGTTTCTGGCCGCTTACTGGCCGTTGTTATTATGCGGCATAGCCGGCATCGCGATGGGATTATTTGTCAGCACGATTGTCGATTCACCGGACAAAGCAATCGCACTGGTCCCGATCCTGCTTATCCCGCAGGTATTGTTTTCCGGAGTGTTCGGCGAACTGCGTGGGACACAGCGACCGATCGGTGAATTGATGATCAGCAAATGGTCCTACAACCTGATGAAGAAACAGTTCCATCTTCCCACTTACGACTACCGGAAAAAACTTGAAAACGAAATAGATTTAAATCAGGAACGCATGAAAGAAATCCAGGGGAACCTGGAATCACTTCAGGGTGAGCTCCAGAATACGCTGGATCAAATGAAGAAGAAAACCTTACCGAGCGAGCTGGATGATTCGCGTGAAACCGCCAACCGTCTGGTAAAGAAGCTCAAGAGGGAACAGGACCAGTTGGAATCCGCCAGAATCAAAGTTCAACAAACAGAAAAGGAATTGCGCGCGAAAGCTAAATTGTTCGTCTGGGTCGATTGGCCGGATTCGCCAAACATCGACTGGATCATCCTGACAGTTTTCACATTGCTCCTGCTTGCCCTCAGTTACCTTCAGCTCAGACGAAAAGACCGCCAGCTATTGGCTCTGTAGCAGAGATCTTACATCTCAGAATTGCCGAACTCATTACTAAATCCCAATCCGGACAAGCCGGAACCAAAAAGGTCTGTTTTTAACGCAATGACACAAAGGCTTATAGGCTTTGCGTCCTGGCCTCCTTTGCGGGCAAAATGAATCGCGATAACAGTAAAACTCCGGCTCGTCGCAAAGCAAGCAAAGACGCAAAGAGAATGAATCCTGGCGGCCTGGCGACTTTGCGTTAAAATTTCTTTGCTTTTTTTGCAACGATTTGACTTGTAACGGCCTATTGAGAATTCTTGCCCTTTGTTCCCGCGGAAGGGGAGAGGCGGACTAATCTTCGGAACTTGATAGAAAGCTGATTTGATTCAGAACGCTGTTTGCGTAAGGTGGAATTTCCGGAGAATTACGCATGGGAGCATCAGGCTCAATAAGAGTGGCTGACGGTTTCTCGCCAGGCATGACATTCACGGAAACCGACGAAGTGCTGTGTCCCGGAGGTACCTGCGATAGCTCTTGAATTGTCGGAGGCACCGATTGTTTTGGCGGAGGCAGATTCGCTGGAAGAGTGGCGCCTGTAGGAGTTGCGGATTGCGCGCGGACCGGCTCCACTACGTGAGGTCTGGCGGTGGCCGGCGGTTCTGCAACAACCGATCTGGCGGGAGTAATCCCTGTCCGATGTGATACTTCCTGAATGAGATTTCGAATCCGGTCAATCTGATAGTGGAGTTGATCATAAATCGCCTCCGCTTCAGCGAGTGAACGTCCCGTTTGTTTTGATATGGCAGGAACGATCCCTGATTTAGGGGTGTTTTTCAATATCTTACCGCATGAGCTCAACACGATCGGATTGTCCTGATAAAACTTCTTCAAACAAATCTCCATTAGCTGCTCAGTAGTTTTTCCGTTCTTCAACCAGATGGCAATTTCAAACTCGCGGAGATCCTCTTCGTAACGATGGAATTTGGATGTATCGATCAGTGGTTTATGGGAACGTCCAATGAAAAACCATGCGACGATGCCAAGCGCAACCACAACAAGAACAAAAACCAGAAATGCGGTCCATGGCTTTCTTGATTCGGTAGCCTCATTGGGCGCAGGGGCTGGAGCAGTGGAAGTTGTTTCTACAGATTGTGCCGGCTTTTCTTCAAGAGTGGTTTCCGGTTGAGACGGCGCAACTTCAATCGGCGCCGGTTCCGTTTCTGGCGGCGCTTTAGACTCAGTCTGTTCCGGCTGTTTTTCAGGAACATCAGAGTAAATTGGAAACGGTTTGCTCGACTTATCCGGCTGATTTATTTTGAAATGTGACGCAAACGTAGCCGCGTCAAATAGACGTTTCCCGAAAGTACCATCCCCGTTCTTGTAAACCACCACATACGCATGATCAGCATATTTCACAGTAAACCGGTAACAATTGCATTCCGGATCGTATTTGTACTCAGAATAGTCATAGTAATCCTGGGGCTGTGGTTTGGATCTGGGAGTGGTTTCTCCAACGATCTTTACGGTATCTCCTGCCTGAATCGGTCCCACGCTGCTGATCGCAATTGCCGATTTTTCCGCTCGTTCCCAGTCTTCGGCAAGGCGCTGCTGCCTCATCGGATCGCCGAGCTGAGTTCGCCTTCCGGGAAGAGTTTCACGCTGACCGGTTACTTTTGTCTGTCCGTAAGTCCCGACCGGAACTCCAATACCGCTTGTTGGAAGGTCAATCTTTTCGTGAGGAACGGTTACCGTGTCACCGGTTACCAGATACAACTCCGCGTGATCGCCTCGAAAAGTGATTTTGTGAACTTCACGCTTTGTACCATCTTTAAAAAAGATAGTCATCGATGCAAAAACGGTAGAGCAAAAGAAAGCGAGTAGCAATACCGGCAAAACAGCGCGCTTGACCATGCCGACCTCCTCAGCTTAACCTGAGCAATCCGAACTCAGGCTGAAGCCGCTTCGATGAATTACGGGCAACCAGCACAATGTTCTCCAGACATCGCTGAAATTCCTGAAAGCTCATTCCTTCCAGTGTCCTGAAGCAGACAAGATTAATTGTATTCAAAGGCTCATCGATTGCAAAATGGACCATTTCAGTCGCGCCGTTATTCCAGAACAACAATTGTTCAAACAATTCCAGTAATCCCGTATCAGGTATATGAAACAGCGGGCGCGATAATACAACGCAATCCTGTTTATCGGCAGGTCTTGTAAACAGTGCCAGCGCGATTTTGCTGTCGACATACGTAATCTGGCCCAGAAGCATCTGGGTCATGGTGTCTTCCATTGGAATCATCTGAGATGAAAATCCGGAAAAAGGGGCATTCAACCTCCGAATATAAGTAATGATCGTCTGGCTGCTCTCGTAGCGCGGCAAAGGCGTTACCTCATTGAATTAAGAATTCGCTTTTTAAAGCTGCCGAAATTGTTGCCGTCACTCGACTCATGCTATCGAGCGTATATTGAAACTCTTTGTAATCGAGGTGCGAACAAATCCGAACACAGGTCAGATTCACGGTACGTGCATTGTGGTCAACCGCGAATTGCGCAATATCCGTGTGCCCGTTCGAAAGACTCAGCAGCCGTTTGTAAAACGCGAGCACATTTGATGCTGGAATTTTAAACAACGGCGAAACAAATGCCACGAGATCATAACGATCCTGAGGCTTGCTCGTGAGCACAATTCCGATCCGGATACCCCGGTGATTGAATTCTGTGAAACTGGCGCCTGATTGCTTGACCGAAAGCTGAGGATAATTCACATTAATCATCTTAAGATAGCGATTAATCGTTTCCACATGGACCGGATTGGGAACGTTCTGGTCAACTGACGATTGCGACGGCGAAGGCTGCGGGGGCGCTACGGGCCTCTGATCGCCGGGTGATCGCAGTTCATTGCCTATGATCTTTAACGAAGTGGCAATTTCGAGCGCCGTCTGAGGGCGACGTGAAGGCTCCTTGTCCAGACACCGGCTCACGAGTTTGATTAACGAAACGGAAAGTGACGGGAACATGGCTCTCAAATCCTCGGGCTCATCGCGCAAAATCCCGGCCAGAATTTCCGGGACCGAATGACTCGGGAAAGGACGTTTGCCCGCCAGCATCTGATACAAAACGCAACCGAATGCCCAGATGTCGCTTCTGGCATCCGCAGGATTCCCCCTGACCTGTTCCGGCGATAGATAGGCGGCAGTCCCCATCACCATTCCGGGAACCGTTACCTCAGGAAGCATTGCGCTTCCCGTGGTGCTGATCGGACGTGCCAGACCAAAATCGAGGACCTTCACCTGATTTTTCGCCGTTACCATGATGTTTGCAGGCTTTAGATCGCGATGAATAATTCCGGCTCTGTGCGCAACGGCAAGCGCTTTGGCGATCTGACGGCCTAAACGCACTGCGCCGGTCGCAGGCAACTGAGAGCTCTGTAACATATCGGACAGACTTTTGCCTTCCACAAGTTCCATTACGAGAAATGAAATTTTCTCACTCGAACGCGATTCGGCTGGATTCGGCGCGACGGGAATCTCCTCGCCTGCTTCATACAGATGCGCAATGCAGGGATGATTCATTGCAGCAAGTATCTTGTACTCGCGCTCAAAACGGGCATGGCTATCCGGATCTTTTGCAAGCTCCGGTGGAAGTATCTTGACTGCTACATCCCTGCCCAAACGTGGATCTTGCGCCTTCCAGACCTCACCCATGCCGCCTTTTCCCAACATGTGCAACAGCACAAACCGGCCGAGATGTGTCCCCGAAGTTATGATGTACATGGCAGAGTCTTAACAGTATAACGCATCCCTTTTGAATTATTGCACTTTGCTTTTTCCTTTCCTTCAACTAATCTTGTACAGACATGGTCCGCATTCTTTTAATAATGATACTGCTCCTGCCGGATATTCTGGCGGCACAACATGATATCCAGATGCCTCATTACTCACAGGAAGTCAGTGTATCGATCGTCAATCTTTACGCCTCGGTCCGGGACAACAAGGGAAGACCCGTGTTCGGACTCAAGAAAGAGGACTTCACACTTTTCGAGAACGATAGAAGACAAACCATCAGCAATTTCTCTGCCGACAGAACGGAACCCCTGAATCTTGTTTTTCTACTCGATGTGAGCGGCAGCATGGGAATGATGCATAAATTCGAAACGGCAATGTCGATCGTTCGCGGTCTGGTAAAACACCTGCAGGAAAATGACGAAGCGGCATTGATGATTTTCGCCGATGGAACAGTTGAGCTTCTTGTTGATTTTACGAAGGATAAGGAACGGCTCGTTCAGAGAATGGAAAAACTAAAGCCATACGGTGGAACAGCCCTTCGAAACGCCGTGGGGTACTGTAGTCGACTGTTGATTGAAAATGTCGGAAAAAAAGGAATCGTTCTGCTTTCGGACGGAGTGGATACCCGCAGCGATCTCTCTATGGAAGAAGCAACGCGAATGGCGGATGCTGTTGAGATACCAATTTATGCATTTGAACTGATTAGAAGTAAATGGATCGAAGAGGGGAAAGAAAAAGACGCTGACGAGCTACCGCTTCGGCGGATTTCCGAAGCCACAGGCGGACTCTATTTCACGCTCGATCCTTCACTGGGAGAGGATTTGGGCCATGCGACGACTCAGATATTTGAAGACCTCAAGTATCAATATTATATAGGTTACGTTCCGCAGGGTTCACATTCGTCAACCGGCAAGATAGAATTGAAAACAAGAAATGCCAAACACCGGGTTCGGGTCAGATTCTCGGTGATTCATGGAGGTTAATGAGATGTTTCAAAAAATGCTGATCCTGGCTGTTATCGGTTTCGTTGCCCTTGCATTCGTCGGGTGCGCGAGCAAGAAACAGGTTCGAAAGGAAGTGGACCGGATCGATAGTGAAATGGAGACCATTGAAAGCTCCGTTGAAGAGAATCAAGTTCGTTTGAAAGAACATGATTCCAGGATTGCTGATCTTTCGAAGGAGACGAAGGAAGCTCTCGAACGCGCCAAAGCTG